>Ga0233438_10004168_pt1 | contig 12879 bp, 10 predicted proteins | sample SI_123_September_FD_182720 | JGI IMG/M metagenome (GOLD analysis project Ga0233438, IMG submission 182720) | Seawater microbial communities from Saanich Inlet, British Columbia, Canada - SI_123_September2016_10_MG | ecosystem: Environmental > Aquatic > Marine > Inlet | place: Canada: British...
GAATCGAGATTAGGAGCTGGCGATCTTGGCGTTAACCCTGAGCGTTTAGAACTCCTCTACGATGCATTGGCATCTGATTGAATGATTTCATCCCATCCGTAGGGATAGCCACTCTCATCAATGAGGAGAACATTGACGCCTAAGCCTGATTTATGGAATGCAATCAACTGGATATCATGGATTGAATGTCCTGTTGGTGCAACGCCCAAAACGGGTAATTCTTTACGACTAAACCACGAAGTTCTTGCCTTAGGTGCATGTTCGTTTCCTAAACTTCTGATGGTTCCGTCAACACCATCAAACCATGGGAGAGGCCCTTCAGGTGAAAACCGAAGGCCAAGAATCATATCGACGCCCGTTGTTTCTTGAGCTGCATCTGTATCAGGTCCGCTTGGAATCGCAGGAGCATTTGGATGCGTATGCAACCAGTGCGTAAAACGGCCTGCTCTTGAACCGCGTTGCCCAGAAAACAAATCATCTGTCCATTCTTCTGGTAAGTGGTGAACTGAATAGGAATCTCCCCTATTCACGACGTGTGCTTCCTTGATGACGTAGCCTTGTCCGCCAAAGAGATTTGAGACATGTTCATGTCCCTCGAAGGCATTCTGAACTTCTTCGATATGTTTGCGATCAGGATTAACATCTAATCCCACAAGAATTTCATCCGGTAATGCTTGGAGAGCCCAAATTACAAGATCTCGGAATAAGGGACCTGTCAGGTGAAGTTGTGCCGCATAGGAATGCCTCATAGCATGCGATTCTGCGTTGTAGGAACGCATCGCTTCTACTAACCAGGTTTCGACCACGTACATCCGATGCATCGGTGATTCATCAATCAACTGCAAAAAAGCACAATCTTTGAAAGCCCCTCGTCACAAGCAAGACTCATGGCCAAGAAGAAACGAGGAGGATTCGGAAGATTTCTTGGCGCTCTTACTGGGACTCCTTATGAGCGCCTGCTCAAGCAAGTTGAGAAACTCTCCACAGAGCATGCCAGCGATGATAAGAAACTCGCCCGTGCTCTCAGCAAACTGATTGATGTCGTTGGAACTGCCTATGAAGACGAAGAGATTGATGAGGATGAACATGACCTGGTCGTCGAGGCTATCGAAGAATACGATCCCAAAGGACGTAGTTTCCCTAAATTTGGTGAGGAAGATTCCTTTTATTCTGGTGATGCCCCGGATTCTCCAGATATTAATCTCGGAAAACGAAAGAATCTCGATGATTTGATGTCCTCTTCTGGTAAGGAATTTACAGGCAGTTTTGGTCGTGATGAATTTGAAGATTTCAAAGCTCGAATGACTGATGACTTCTATGCTGATTCAGATGAAGCAATCGAAGCGGGCGATCACCAAGCCGAGATTCGAACAGAAAACCGTGTCTTTACCGATGACGAAGATGAACTCCAAAATGTCAAGGCAATGATTTCCAGTGAATCTGGACTTGCAGACCCAACTGCTGTTGTTGAAGAAGAAGAAGAGTACGATGATGAGGATGATGAAAATTATTCCATCGATGAAAACGGAACTGAATGGTTTGAGGACGATGATGGCTACTGGTGGTTCCGAGAGGAAGGCCAAGAAGAATGGCAACCGTACGAAGACGACGACGAAGATTGATCAAGCAGGTATTGGTTGCTGTTCCCACCAAGCAGGAGCAAGGAACCAAGCATCATCATTGACAGGACGATCAATTAACGGAAGGCCAATCATGCCTCCATCGACAGATAATCCTCCGAGAGGATTTGTTGCACAAGGTCCTGGAAGATAATCTTCTCCAGATTCTGTAAGTTCAATTCGTACTGAATGTCCAGCTGGGACAATGACGTCCATTGGATTAAATTCCATCAACATCGTATATCCTGAAAACGGTGCAGCAGGTTTCGCCTCAAATCCACCATCTCGATAGCGGATGTCCATGGTCGCATGACCGAGGCGTAGGTTTGTTGTATCATCGTACATAGTGGCAAAAATTTGACCTCCATTACACGCTTGGGTTGTAACATCAACATGCAATGTTGGAAGTCCTGAGATATGCAATGCGTCCTCGTATTGTGGGCTCGTGAGCGTGACTGAACCTCCCACTCCATTGACAACTCCATCGCCCGACCATTCAGATCCAATTTCTTCCATAAGCCAAGTCATGTCTTCAGGAGGCCATGTTTCTTCAACGTGCCATTGGCCATCATTGGTTTGAATTTGGACCATAGGCTCTGGTTCATCACCGATGTCTTTCAGATAATACTGGAACCATCCAAACAATTCAACAGCCCAATCCATTCGACTCATGTTTGGATAGGCTTCTCCACCATATCCTGTTCCGAGTTCGCTGTGTCGATCTGGTTGATCTGGGTAATTGTGCGCCCATTGTCCTGCAATTGCTCTGGCATTGATTCCAGCATCTCGCATCAACTGGTATGTCGGGAAAGCATGGTAAGGATCGACGTTCCAATCTTGTAAGCCCCATACCAAGTAGACACTACCACGATAATTTTCCAGAACATCTGGTAAATGACGTCGTTCATCCCAATAATCGCTCCAATCTCCACCGCCAAATTCAGCCCATGCGTAGGTTGTCCAAGGGTTGAGAGGTCCTGCTAAGTCATCAGAGCAAACTCGTAAATCATCAGTCGTCAAATCAGTCGTTGCTGCTTGATAGGCAGCATCGTACCCCATCGCTCGAGCCTCAGAAGAGCCGTTTCGATAGAACATTTCTTGCACGCCAATCGAGCCGGAAATTGGAACAATCGTTTTCAGATGTTCTGAAGGCTGTTGAGCAGCTTCCCAGTTCGTCGTACCTGCATAGGATTTCCCCATCAAGCCAACATTTCCATTCGACCAATTCTGGACTCCGAGCCAGTCGACAACAGCTTGAATTCCAGTTTGTTCCCCAAGCCCCTTCACATCTTGACAATGTGTCGATTGCCCTGTACCAAAAGTACTCGCTTGAGCCAGAGCATAGCCGTGAGGGACAAATGTGTCGTAGACCCACTTCCCAACACCACCATCAGGGATTGTGTTTGGGTTTGAATCAGCACCAACGCCAGGCATTCCTTCTCCACCGAAGTCATAGTATGGATGAATCGTCATGATGACTGGAACCTTTGTGCCTTCGGGAACATCAGGAAGCCAAATCGCTACATGCATTTTCGCTTCATCAGGAAATCCAACATCTTGTTCAGATGCTGGTAGTTCAACAGGTACGAAATATTCAGTGTAAGGGAGAATTTCATACGTTCCATTTTCAGGTAACTGTGCCCGCATAGTATCCATCGGTAAATCCATCATGTGACGTTGATCTAGGGGAGTTTCCCACCAATCGTAGGTTGATTGACTCTCTGAATCTGTTGTGAGCATTTCCCCAAATGTCATTGCAAAAATGAGGAACGCTACACAGAATGCGATTGTAGCCCCTAATGTAATGTTGAGTTGAATTCGACTACGAGCAGGATCTGTTTTTCCCTCGATCATAAGTTGAGATGGGATTTCTGGTACAGAAGGAACTTCGAAGGCTTCCGCGTCGAGGATGTCTTCTGCCATGTCCAATCCTATCTGTTGACCTTGAAGAGGATGGCGATGATTTGGCTTAACACGAGACTTAGAATCATTCATTCAAAAGTCTGAATGAGAGAGGAACTTCCTGCTCCCAAACATACTGTGCTTGCTTGTTGAGTCCAAGTTTGTCAAAGACTTCAGGAGTGCTGTGTACACCATCGACTCCTTTCATGACTGCTCGTGGGGCAAGGGTCGCAATACGGACAAACCCTTTCTCCCACAAGGCGAGTGCTGTGATTGCATCCTGTCCAGTTGGAACTGTACGCTTTAGTCGCTTTCCAAACGGAGCAGGATGTTCAAAATCTGATGGGAGAAAGAGTGGTGATTCTCTCATAATTCGATTTTTAGTATAACGAGGCTTCATGAATTTCTTACGAATTGCTCTCCAGTCTTTGTTTGCATATGACACGCCTTGCAAATACTGGCTTTCATATGCGTAAATGGTCTCTTTAATTTCGTTCCATACTCGAACATCAATACAATACGAGTAGAAGTGTTCGTGCGTTGGTTCAACAACATCCAGATCGATTTCAGTAATTTCACGATGAGGAAGATTCCAAACTTGAACCATACCAACATCATTGTAGGATTTTGCCCAATCTGCTAACGAGAGGGTGGTTTTGATGAAGTTTGGACCAGGGATAAGATCGTCTTCAATCAAAATAACACGTTCATATCCATGTACATCAAACAGGTCCCGCCTTGCACCAATGAGGTTTCTACCAACACCGTAATTCTCTTCGCGAAGAACAACTGACGTGCATGGGACTTCTGAAGTCTCGATTATTTTCTGAATGGCTGCTTGGTCCGATTTTGGACCCCCATCGATGTAGTGATACACATCAATGCCATCTAAATCGTCGATGTTTTCATGAAGCCCATCGAGGAGTTGTTTCATTAAATCAGGTCGATTAAAACTCACAGTGAAGAGTGCAGTTCTCATCCTAAGCACCTCTTCCAAGCAAGCGTTGTTTGAGATAATAAAGACCTTCTTTGAATGTATTAGGTGGGTGGCGAACGTTGATTGGAAGCATGAATATTTCGCTGTAATTCATGCTGCGAAATACTTCACAAATGACGGTAGTATCGCAATCGATTTCATTTGTTCTCGGATTAATCCCCGCAAATCTTGCTCCTTCGGAGAAGGGCTTTGAATTGTAGACGCAAACCCCATTGAACGTAGACCAAACAGGTGTTTCTTCTTGAGGAATTCCATGAGTCCACCATGTTTCTTCTGACGTTTTTCTTGTCGCCCAAGCGTCGTAGAATTCTCCCATGGCATTGGTCGTATATCCCGAGACAATATCACCAGAATGATGCAACAATGTCGTGATGTCAGATGGATTGTAAATCACATCAGTTTCAACAAAAATGATCTTGTCAAATGTGCTCAGATCAGATGCTTGTTCAAGGCAATTATTCCGAGCTGCAGCGATATTTTTCACTCGCGCCCCTTCTTTTCCAACTAAGTGTTCAGTCCCGAGTTTGGTTGATGTGAACGTCGTAATACATCGCTTGGACAACTCCGATGCGTATTGCTTGAGAATTCTATCTGTGCCATCTGTAGAATCATTCTCGTAAATGGAAAGTTCGACGGAATTGTTCTCCAAGAGGTTGTCAAGCAACGTATTGAGTTGTCGTTTCCATCTCTTCAATCGCTTTGCGTTGTTGCGAGAGATTGTGCAGATGAGGATTTTCAAAATACATCACTCCTCTTATCTTCGTCACCAAAGTGATTGATTTTCCCTATGGACATTCCTATTTAAGGTCGAGGTAGTAGCGAGACTCATGGCCAATGTTCTCGTGACAGGCGGCTCTGGAATGTTGGGTCGTCACCTCGTTCCACTCCTTGAGAAAACCGGCCATCAGGTCTATTCTCCAAACCGTGAAGAGTTGGACTTAACCGATTCAAAAGCAACTGGAACTTATTTTACAACAACCAACATAGACGCTGTCATTCATTGTGCTGCCTATGTTTCTGGAATAGCTTCCAATACGACAACAAAGCACCATTCTTTCGATAGTAACGTAATGATGGGGCTCAACCTCATCCGTGCGTGTGTCGAACACGGAATCAAGAAGATGATCAACGTTGGAAGTGCGACTGTTTATCCAAATGGCGCCCCTCAACCCTTGAGAGAGGATTCACTTGGAGATGGAGCTTTTGAAGGACCAATCGAAGGCTATGCTCTATCAAAATACGTGGTCTACAGAGCATGCGCTATGGCCAATGAACAACATGGGGTCTCGTTCAAAACCGTTCACCCATGTAATTTATTCGGGCCTTATGACAACTTTTCTCTGGAAACGGGACACATGTTACCAGCGATTCTTCATCGAATGCATCAAGCAAAGGAAAATGGAAACAAACCGATTGTCATATGGGGCGATGGTTCTGCAAAGCGAGAATTCCTTTACGCACCAGATTTGGCTGATTTTTTGAATACAGCATTGTTGAGATTTTCTGAGTTACCAGAGGTCATGAATGTTGGTTCTGGAGTTGAAGTTAGCGTCAATGAAATGCATCAGCACATGGCTAAAGTAATCGGCTATGAAGGTGAACTGCAGCATGATTTATCCCGCCCAGTAGGCCGAAGACGGCGCTTTCTTGAACTTTCAAAGCAGAAAGAATTTGGCTGGTCACCAAAAACGCAATTTGAAGAAGCATTGATGCTTACACACGACTATCTCAGGGGGATATTAGAATGAGTTTACCTTTAGCAACCAGTACTTGGGACCATGAAGAATACGATGCTATCCAGCGAGTCATCGAGAGCGATCGTTTCAGTATGGGACCGGAAGTTGAAAAGTTCGAGAAAGAATTCGCTTCATTTTTTGGAGCAAAATATGCTCTTATGTCCAATTCAGGCTCCTCCGCAAACCTCCTTGCAGTTGCGGGAATGATTTACTCGAAAGGAATTGACTTGAAGCCAGGCGATGAGGTTCTTGTACCAGCTGTTTCATGGTCAACCACATATTTCCCCGTTCATCAATATGGACTTACCATGCGCTTCGTCGATATTAACGAAGAGACACTCAATATCGATTTGGATGCAGTTGAGGCTGCAATCACTGAGAAAACGAAACTTATTTTCGCAGTCAACCTTCTTGGCAGCTCTGTTGATTATCATCGATTGTTAGAGATTGCTGAAAGGAATAACCTGCATGTTATCGAAGACAATTGTGAGTCTCTTGGAGCGACAATCGCTGGTAAGCAAGCGGGAACATTCGGTCTTGCAGGAACATTCAGTTGCTTCTTTAGCCACCACATTTCCACAATGGAAGGCGGAATTACGCTCACAGATGACGAAGAATTGTACCATGTCATGCTTTCACTTCGCGCTCACGGCTGGACTCGAAATCTCCCTCAAGAGAATCATGTTGTTGAAAAATCAAATGACCCATTTATGGAATCATTTCGCTTTGTACTTCCTGGATACAACCTACGTCCGCTCGAAATGTCAGGAGCGATAGGCCAAGCACAACTTCGCAAAGTCGACGATATCATCGCAGGGAGAAGGAAAAACGCTGTAACCTTCCAGAACTTGATGAAAGAGGTGCCTGAAATTATGATTCAAAGAGAGGTTGGTGAATCATCATGGTTTGGCTTCTCGATCGTTTTACCGGACTGGTGTGAGCGTGCTCCTGTTCTTGATGTTCTTCGAGAAGCTGGTATCGAAACCCGGCCAATTGTTGCAGGAAACTTTACGCTTAATCCAGTTATTGAACACCTCAATCACAGCATTCATGGTTCACTTGATGCTGCAAATAAAATCCATGAAAAAGGTTTCTTTGTTGGTAATCACCACTATGATATTTCACAACAACTCGGGCAGTTTGCAAATCTGCTGAAGTCTTGCCTTGATGACCAACGTCAATGAACGCATGTTTGATGAATTAGCACACGATGGCTAACATATGCGACAGGGCGGATTGCACAGAACATCGTTTGTTCTACTTGCAATGTTTCTGATGATGCCAAGCATCACATCTGCTCAAGAGGAGCCTGACTGGAGAAGCAATGGAATTGATCCATCAACATGGGATGATGGTCCAGTTGTTGAAGAAACGCCAATGCAATATTCCTACTACGGCGACCCAGTATTCTCCATTGAAGTCACCTACACGCCTGGTCATTTTGAAGATGAAGTCAGCGGTGTCATCATCATCGAATTATTTCCTCAATGGGCTCCAGTCACTGTTGAAAACATGGTCGAACATGTTGAAGATGGATTGTATGATGGTATTTTCTTTCATCGAGTCATCAATGATTTCGTCACTCAATCCGGAGATCCAGAATGCACAACGGTTGGTGCTTATCCTGTCACAAATCTGAATTGTGGCTCAGGAGGTACAGGCGAGACCATTCCACTTGAACACGACGAGAATCTAAGCCACGTTGATGGAGCCATTGGTATGGCTCGGGGTACAGAAGAAGATTCTGCGGATTCACAGTGGTATATTGCTGAAACAGAGGCTCATGGTCTTGATCCTGAAAACAGAGACGATGGAGGATACGCAACCTTTGGCATCGTTCGTCAAGGGATGAGTCACGTGCGAGCAATCGCCGAAGTACCAACATCAGACGATGCCACAGGAACTGACCTTGACAATCCATTTTCATCTGCAGGACGTCCTGTTTATGAGGTTAGAATCGATAGAATCGAGATGATTGGAGTTGCTGACCCAGATGGGGAACTGAGTGGTCAAGGAGTCGATGGAGACGAAGACGGAGGCATTTCAAGCGGCCTTCTTATTCTTGTCTTACTCGGAGTTGCGGTGGGAATTGGAGCAACTATGATGTATGTTATGAGCCAAAAAGAAGAACCACCCGATTTGAAGGTTTATGATGCAGAATTACTCGATGAAAACGAAACATCGAGTACGACGTGACGCACACGTGGTGCGTACCACTTTACCTTCTCAAGATGCTGATGGGTACAGCGCCAGTCACGATCATCCCTTTTTGCATAATTCAAGCATGTTTGAATTGTATCTTTCACCCATTGCTCGATATGTTCTTCTTCAACATTCATATGAATGTGAAGGCTTCCACCTTGCTCTTTGAGTGTAGAAATTGCAGGTTTCCATGCCGCCTCAGAACTTGGAAGTAATCCCAAAAGGACACGATCTGCAATGCCTCGTAAACTCGGCAGTGTCGATTGATTATCTCCTTCGTGAATTGTAATAGATTGAGAAACATCGTTCTTTTCCGCAGCCCAGTTCAATGCCTTGATACTCTCTGGGTTCAATTCACATGCATGCACATGAGTGGCTTTCCCATGAACAAGCAAAGGTAGAGAATAGTAACCAATGCCCGCAAAGGCATCAACGATGATTTCACCTTCGACATTAAGTGAGCCCATTCTGTGTCGTTCGGTAACATTTCCAGATGAGTACATTACCTTGCATGCATCAAATCCATAGAACAATCCGTTATCTTTTACTTCGACCCAGCAAGAATCGCCAAGTAATAATTCCATCTGGGAAGAACGAATTGTGTCGTTTGCAATTGGCTGTTGACGTCCAACTCTTCGTCCTTGCAAAACATTTGCAATCTGTTCAAAGAAGTTGTTCTTATCTTGGATTATTTCGCCCCATATTGGTTGAGTAAACGCTTCTTTCGGAAAAAGAATGAGATCATCTAAGCGTTCCCATTTTGTCGGAATGAACTCAAAAACATGTTCCATCCCCTGTGGAATAAATCCTTGAATCACTTCCTTCAACTGCAGATGAGGATTCAGTGAAGGTGGTGATTGTTCAAACATTACCTTTTCAATTCGGTAAGGAATTTCAGCTGAGTGAAAAGAAGTGGCTTCAGAATAAATCGGAAGTGCAAGTTCTCCGTTAACACGTACAGGTGTGTACTGCGTATTCAAGGCCTTTAACCGACGTAGATTCTCATACATGACCTCTCCAAATTGGAGCGGAACAATGACTGCAGAAAGTTCGTCCATAGCAACGTCTCTGACCACTCGTATGGGGAAGTCCTTTGAAGGTCTTCGGATTGTGTGACAATCATGGGCACTGCTGGTAACGGGAAGATGCGCTTTTTCAGTCTCTGTTTTGCGCTGTTTTTCGTGATACCAATCATCGCTCCATTAGCCTCTGCTGATGGAATGGCCGCATGTGATGGTGCAGGTATGAGCGAGTGTGATGATTACGATTCGAACGATGATGGAACACCAAATCAGCAAGATTGGATTCTTGGGACATATGACTTCGATTTAGAAGATACTTCGAGAATCACGCTCTCGTTGAGTTGGGCCATTCGAGAATTCGATAGAAGTAAAGTCGGTCTTGATGATCCACTTATACAAACAGCACTTGCGAACGATGGCTTGGATGTAAACGACGGAATTCCTGCAGACATGATTCGAAGTTACTTTGCCTACGATGATGGTTCTGGAACTGTTGGTGACCGAATGCTTGGAGAAGTCCAGAGCACGATTCAAGATCTTCTCGCATCAGGGTTCGGAACAGTAAATGGTATCAATACGCAATATGATACTTCATTCACAGAAGGTGGAGTCACTATCCCTTGCACAACCGATGCCTCAATTGACTCGGTACATGGAGCTGAAGGAGCAAGTCAAAACAATGTGTTTGACCCTCCATTATGCTTCTCAACAATAGCCGATATTAGTCTGTCAACCAGCACCTTCAATCTTCTCAATAATTCAGATTTAGACCTGGAAAGAGCGTATCAAGGTCTCTTGATTATGGGTTCAGAATTAACGACAAAGTTCGAAGTTTTTGCTGAACCAGGCCATGCCTCTACATTTTCTATCAATCCACCAGATTATGCAACAATCATTGGCGTCGATAGTAACGGTTCGGTTGCTGCACGACCAGGCCCTCCTGCTTACTTTGCAGGTGAATGGACAGTCGATAATCTTCTAGCAGGGGTCGGAGGTCCTCGCATTGACCAAACCGTGAGCCTTACCATGGCATATCGTGATTCATCAACCACTCAAGTGGTCGAACTTGATCCGAATGATGAATCTCTATCGCTTCATTTAACTGTAGATCTTTTTGATGAGCAAGCAGTTCAAATTGACTTTGTTGCCGGGTTAAATTATCTTGACCAAGCGACGATGGAGGACTGGGGAATCTCTCTTGTCGAGTTGTCCGAACTTGCTACAATTCCTCAGATTACTTCCGATGGAATTCGTCTTGCATATGAGAACGGCATTGCTCCATTAGAGGATTTTACGGAACAATTTCCAGTTGATACAATAGCGACCGAATTCTCAGATATTTTACCTGGAGATCAAGACATTCAAATGAATCCCTTGACTTGGGTAAGTGATTCTGTTGCTAGCGGGATTGAAGGGCCAGCTGGCGGATTAAATTACACGCATTCTGTGGGATGTTCAGAAACAGTCACTCCGCCTCAAACACTAACATATTGTGTGAAAGGACCTACTGCGATGGGGTATGATCACCCCATTTACCTCCATTCAACAAGCAATACATTCAGTCTTACTTTAATTGATTTCATAACGGATAAACTTCCAGACAATATCAAATCGAATGGAATCAATATTTCTCCTATTCTAGATGGATTGGAAGAAGAAGACTTGCGCAAAATAATGGATTCAGGAATATCTATTGAGTCTGAGATTGATACTTCTTTCTTAGAAACCATTGTTCCAGCAAACTTCCCTAATGCTGCGATAACTCTTGAGATTATTTTACCAAGGTGGCTTGAAACAATTGACGGCAATGACCGTTTTATTTTCACATATACATCAGAAGGTGATAACACAAATCCAATCTCAATATCTGGGCTGAATCCATACAAGTACAACCATCCGATTATCGGTGAAAGCGGAGACGTTATTTGTAAGAAGACAGACGTTACATGTGTCTCTACTGAAGTGGATATTGATTTTGGAACGTTTGACATCAACGAATTTACAAAATCCGTTTCGTTTGAATTTGGTTTGGAGGCAAATGCAGTCATTCATCGAATTGCGGTTCCAGTAGGGGCGGTAGATATTGGTTCAACAACAGTTCAAATGGAGGCTATTCCGAGTGATTTGTTACGTTTGCTTATTGATCTCATAGGAGATGTTGATAACCCAACAACATTTGATTTCTGTTTGGATACCAGTGTTTCGGAAAGTCAATGCCCTCCAGAACGTTTACTCATATTAGAATTAACAAATGAGGGATTGATGCAATTCGGAACAGATGTCGGCGAGAAATTAACGAATGAAATTCAAATAGCAGCAGAGGAATTAATGGATGTTGAAGATATTAGTATCGATCATGTCGATATTGGCGATTTCGAAGTCCAAACGAGTTTGACGGGCCTAGGGTCGCCAGGGCCTATTGTCAATGATACGATTGGAATAAGTCTGAGTATTAAGATTCCAACGGTTCGTTATACAATGGCCATTTCGAGTCCATGGTCTGATTTGTTTTCTGGAAATTTTGACTTACTCACATTTTCGATTATTACTGAGAATTCAATTCGTACTCCATTCCTTCAACCGATGGTGACAATGGTTGAAGGAATTTCAACAATATTATCATCAAGTTTCGTATCTGCGGATGGTGTTTCATTCCCGCCTGAGGATCAGGAAGGGATTGTAATTTCCACATCGAATCTGAACCCAGTGCGAGAATCTCTAACTGAGTTAGGTGATTCTAAAGTACCTATTTTTGAAGATAGCGGATTATTCGAATTAACGGGCCCAACCAGTATTACTCTTCCAAAAGGGATCAAAACGATAGAGGCAACCTCCAGTCAAGGAAATATCCAACTCTCGACAGATGATGAAGGTCGTCAAGTGATCACATACACGATACCCCCTGGCGATCTTGATGATGATGTAACATTACGTCTAGGAGTTACATGGATGTATCTCTTAGGCCAATTCTGGGCATACCCCGCTGTCGTGCTTATTCTGCTGGTTCTTCTCATTCGGCGTAGAAGAAAGAAGAAGAAGAAAAAGAGAGCTGCACGCGAATCGAAGAATTCGCTCCTAAAGGCCCAGAAGATGGGGTTATCAGAATCTGATTTCGCCCAAATGGCAGGTCTGGTTGATCGGCAAGTCGGTGGATACGAAGAGGGAATCGATCCCTTTGAAGCGATGCAAAACAATCAATCCGATTAACGGTGCAAGGCTTCGTGGATTCGTTCTGCAAGAGATGGTCCAATGCCAGGGACCGTTTTGAGATCTTCAATACTTGAATTTGTGATGCCTTGACGTCCTCCGAAATGACGGATTAATGTCTGTAATTTCTTTGCTCCAAGGCCAAGAACATTCTCCAGAGGGTCGCCTAAGCGAGATTTCTTTCTTCTCTTTCG
>Ga0233438_10004169_pt1 | contig 12878 bp, 9 predicted proteins | sample SI_123_September_FD_182720 | JGI IMG/M metagenome (GOLD analysis project Ga0233438, IMG submission 182720) | Seawater microbial communities from Saanich Inlet, British Columbia, Canada - SI_123_September2016_10_MG | ecosystem: Environmental > Aquatic > Marine > Inlet | place: Canada: British...
GCGCGGGCTAAGCGCCCCGAACGGATCCTGAAACACGATCTGCATGTCGCGGCGGACCGGGCGCATCTCCTTGAACTTCAGGCCCTGAATATCCTTGCCGAGAAACACGATAGGACCATTCGACGAAATCAAACGCAGCAAGGCGAGACCAAGGGTGGTCTTTCCCGAACCAGATTCCCCGACGACGCCGAGCGTCTCGCCCTGACGCACCGACACGCTGACACCATCAACCGCCTTGATGTGGCCGACAGTCTTGCGCAGCAAACCGCGCTTGATCGGGAACCAGACTTTCAGATCGTCAGACGACATCACGACCGGAGACTCTGGGCGGGGCGGTGCTGGGTCAGGCTTCGGCTCCGCAGCCAGCAGCGCCTTGGTGTAGGGATGCTGAGCCGCCGTGAAAACCTGTTCGACCGGTCCCTGCTCGACGATCTTGCCGTTGTTCATCACGCAGACCGTGTCGGCGATGCGCCGCACGATCCCGAGATCGTGGGTGATGAACAGCATGCTCATGCCGAGCCGCTCGCGAATGTCCGCAAGCAATTTTAGAATCTGCGCCTGCACGGTGACGTCGAGTGCCGTGGTCGGCTCGTCCGCGATCAGCAAATCCGGCTCGTTCGCCAGCGCCATGGCGATCATCACCCGCTGCCGCTGGCCGCCGGAGAGCTGGTGCGGATAACTGGCGAGACGTGTTTCGGGCTCGGGAATACCCACCTGCGTCAGCAATTCCAGCGTTCGCGACCGCGCGACCGCGCCTTTCACGCCGCTGTGCAGATAGATCACCTCGCCGATCTGCGCCTCGATGGTGTGCAGCGGATTGAGCGACGTCATCGGCTCCTGGAAGATGATCGAGATGTCGTTGCCGCGAATGCCGCGTATCTCGTTCTCGCTGAGGCCTAGCAGCTCCTGCCCCTTGAACCGAATGCTTCCGGTCGGGTGATGTGCTGTCGGATAAGGCAGCAGCTTCAGAACCGACAGCGCGCTGACGGATTTTCCCGAACCGGATTCGCCGACCAGCGCGACGCATTGCCCACGATCGATCGAAAACGAGATTTGATCGACCGCTGTGCTCTCGTTCCCGCCCTGGCGGAAAGCCACCGACAGATCGCGGACATCGAGCAGTGGCTGGTTGATTGTGTCCAACATGATCTCACCTGAACGTCTTGCGCGGGTCAAATGCGTCGCGCACGCCCTCGCCGATAAAGATCAGAAGCGACAGCATGATCGCGACCGAGAAGAACCCAGTAAAACCAAGCCACGGCGCCTGCACGTTGGCCTTGCCCTGCGACAGCAGTTCGCCGAGCGAGGGCGAACCCGGCGGCAGGCCGAAGCCAAGGAAATCCAGCGCCGTCAGGGTCATCACCGAGGACGACACGATGAACGGCAGGAAGGTCATGGTCGCCACCATGGCGTTCGGCAAAAGGTGCCGGAACATGATGGTGCCGTTCGACACGCCGAGCGCCCGCGCAGCCTGGATGTACTCGAAGTTTCGTCCGCGCAGAAACTCCGCACGCACGAGGCCGACCAGCGACACCCATGAGAACAGCAACAGGATGCCGAGCAGCACGAAGAATCCGGGCACCAGCACCGAAGACAGGATCAACAGGAGATACAACGACGGGATCGCGGTCCACACTTCGATGAAGCGCTGAAACAACAGATCGACCCAGCCGCCGAAATAGCCCTGGATGCCGCCGGCAGCGATGCCGATTACCGATGAGATGATTGTCAGCGCGAGGCCAAACAGAACCGAGATACGGAAGCCGTAAATCAGGCGCGCGACCACGTCGCGGCCCTGATCGTCGGTGCCGAGCCAGTTGTATTCGAGATCGCGGCAGCCTCGCATTCCCTTCTTCTCGACCACCGCCTTGCATTGCGCTTCGGTCAGCATCCATGTCGGCTTCGAGGGCGCGGGCGTCGGCAAGTCGAGATTGTGCGTGCCATAAGAATAGCGGATTAGCGGCCAGAGAATCGTGCCGCTCTTTTCCTTGATCAGCTTCTGCAGATACGGATCGCGATAATCCGCGGCGGTTTCAAAGTCTCCGCCGAAGGCCGTTTCGGGATAGGTGACGAAGGCCGGAAAGAACAGCTTGCCGTCGAACTTGATCAGGAACGGGCGATCGTTGGCGATCAGCTCCGCGAACAGCGAGATCAGGAACAGCAGGGAGAAAATCCAGAACGACCAGTAGCCACGACGGTTGGATTTGAAATTGCGCCAGCGGCGCTGGTTGAGCGGCGAGATGCCAAGCGGATGCCGCGAGGGCGGCACGGCTTCGCCCATCGGCGACAGCGTCGTGGTCTCGACCGGCGGTGCAGAAGCGATCGTCATACCTCGCGCGCCTCGAAATCGATCCGCGGGTCGATCCACATATAGGCGAGATCCGAGATCAGATTGACCACGAGGCCGACCAGCGAAAAGATGAACAGCGTGCCGAATACCACCGGATAGTCGCGGTTGAGCACGCTTTCAAAACCGAGCAGCCCGAGACCGTCGAGCGAAAAGATGGTTTCGATCAGCAGCGAGCCCGAGAAGAACGCGTGAATGAATGCGCTCGGGAAACCGGCGATCACGATCAGCATGGCGTTGCGGAAAATATGCCCGTACAGAACCTGGCGCTCGCTGCACCCCTTGGCGCGCGCGGTCATCACATACTGCTTGCGGATTTCATCGAGAAACGAATTCTTGGTCAGCAGCGTCATCGTCGCGAAGGCGCCGAGCGCCATCGAGATCAGCGGCAACGTGATGTGCCAGAAGTAGTCGGTGATCTTCTGATACCACGGCATTTGCGCCCAGCCATCCGAAGTCAGACCGCGCAGCGGGAAGATGTCGAAGAACGATCCGCCCGCGAACAGGATGATCAGCAGGATCGCGAACAGAAAACCCGGGATCGCGAAACCGATGATGATGATGCCCGATGTCCAGGTATCGAATTTCGAGCCGTCCTGGATCGCCTTGCGAATCCCGAGCGGGATCGAAATCAAATAGGTCAGCAGCGTCATCCAGATGCCGAGCGACATCGAGACCGGCAGCTTCTCCCGAATGAGCTGGATCACGCTGACATCGCGAAAATAGCTCTTGCCGAAATCAAACCGCGCGAAATTCCACAGCATCAATGCAAAACGTTCGGGTGCGGGTTTATCGAATCCGAACTGCTTTTCGAGGCTCTTGACGAAATCCGGATCGAGTCCCTGTGCGCCGCGATATTTCGAACTGACGGCATCGGCCGACGCACCCGCCTGTGGGCGCGAGGCAAAGTCGCCGCCGGACGATCCCGATATGCGCGAGCTTGCGCCGGTATCGGAGCCGGACAGTTGCGCGATCACCCGCTCCACGGGCCCGCCGGGCGCGAACTGCACCACGACGAATGACACGAACAGGATGCCCAGCAGCGTGGGAATCATCAGCAGGATGCGGCGGGCGATATACGCGCTCATGGATTATTTCGCCTGCTCGGGCTTGGTCTGTTGGGGCTTGGCTTGGTCAGGCTTGGTCTGCTCAGGCTTCCTGGCTTTCGCCTCATCGGACCACCACAATTCCGGCGCGCCGACACCGTTGGCGTAACGTGGAATGTTCGGAGGATGGGCGAAGACATCCCAATAGGCAATGCGATGGCTGGCCGAATACCATTGCGGCACCCAATAGCGCCCCGCGCGAAACACACGATCGAACGCCCGGCAAGCAATGCGCAACTCGTCGCGATTGTCAGCGGAGATGATGCGCTCGATCAGCGCGTCGATGGCGGGATTCTTGATGCCGGACAGATTCTGCGATCCCTTGATGTCCGCGACCTGCGACGAGAAGAACGTCCTCATCGCATCGCCTGGCGTGGACGACATGCTGAAGCGCTGGATCGCGACATCGAAATCGAAATCGTCCACACGGGCGCGAAACTGTACCGGATCGACCAGCCGCACGCTGGCGTCGATGCCGAGCACTCCCAGATTCTTGATGTAGGGCGCGTGGTGGGCCTGAAACGCAGGCTCCTCAAGCAGGAATTCGACCCGGAACGCATCGCCGTTGGGTAATCGGCGCTTGCCATCTTTGATGACACATCCGGCATCCTGCAACAGTTGCGATGCCTTGCGCAGCAGCGAGCGATCCTGTCCCGATCCGTCGGTGACCGGCGGCAGAAATGGTGCGCCGAACACCTCGTCAGGCACCTGCCCGCGAAACGGCTCCAGCAGCTTGAGCTCTTCCGGCGATGGCGGCCCTTCCGCCATCAGGTCCGAATTCTGGAACGGCGAGACTGTGCGCGCATAGGCGCTGTACATGATGGTCTTGTTGGTCCACTCGAAATCGAACGCCTGGATCATGGCCTCGCGCACCCGCGAATCCTTGAACTGCGTACGCCGCGTATTCAGAAACCAGCCCTGCGCGCCAGACGGCGTATCATCAGGCAGCTTCTCCTGCTTGACGCGGCCATCCTTGATGGCGGGGAAATCGTACCGCGTGTTCCAGATCCGCGCGGTGAATTCCTCACGATAGAGATAATTCCGGCCGGTGAAGCCTTCGAACGCCACGTCGCGATCACGATAAAATTCGTACCGCACGGCATCGAAATTGAAAGCGCCGCGTGACACCGGCAGATCTTTTGCCCACCAGTCCTTGACGCGGTCGTACTCGATATAGCGCCCCACCTCGAAGCGGCCGACCTTGTAAGGTCCTGAGCCGAGCGGAACATCGAGGGTGGATTCCTCGAACTGCTTCTTGTCGTAATAGGTCTTCGAGAAGATCGGCAGTCCCGCCACGTACAGCGGCACATCGCGGCCGCGCTTGGCTGCGAATGTCGCCGTCACCGTCGCGTCGTCGCTGGCTTCCGCCTTCGTCATGTCGCGCAACTGCTGCTGGATGATGGGGTGCCCCTTCTCCTTGAGGATCGTCAGGGAGAACGCCACATCCTTCGCCGTGATTTTCGTGCCGTCATGGAAGCGCGCTTCCGGCCGCAGTGTAAACCGGTACGTCAGCTTGTCCGGCGAAATTCGCACCGAGCGGGCGACGAGACCGTACATCGCATCGGGCTCATCGCCTGCACGCACCATCAGCGCGGCGAACGTCTGGTCCATGCCGACCGCGCCGTCACCCTTGAGGACGAAGCTGTTCAGCGAATTGAAGGTGTGGAACGATTGGTTGTAGGCGCGCGATGACGGCACGGTGGAGAACACGCCGCCTTTGGGCGCTTCGGCATTGACATAATCGAAACGGGAGAAATCCGCCGGATATTTCAGGTCGCCGAACGCCGACATACCGTGGGATTCAGGGGCAGCCTCGACATCCGACTGAGCCACTGCCGTGAGCGGCCTCCATGCAGCAGCCATGGCGCCGCCGCCGAGAACGAGAACCCGCCGCCGCGAAAGGCCGGTCAAGAACGCCTGCCGATCTTGTCGGCCTTGTCCTTGTCGAACCACCACAGCGTCGGCAGACCGGAACGGCCGTATTTCGGCAGCGGCGCGTGGCTGAAACGATCCCAGCGCGCGTATCGGGAGAAGCCGTAGGTGAATTGCGGCACAACGTAGTAGTGCCAGAGCAGTACGCGATCGAGCGCCTTGGTCGCAGCGACAAGCGTCTCGCGATCCTTCGCGAAAATGATCTTGTCGATCAGCTTGTCGATCACCGGATTCTTGATTCCGATGGTGTTGCGCGACCCGGGCACATCAGCAGACTCGGTTCCCCAGAAATCGCGCTGCTCATTGCCCGGTGACAGCGACTGCCCCCAGACTTCCGTGACGATGTCGTAGTCGAAGCTGCGCAGCCGATTTTGGTATTGCGCGGTATCAACGGTTCGAACCGTAACCTCAATACCGAGCCGCTCCAGCGACGGCTTGTAGAACAGGACGATGCGTTCCGACGGCGGGCTATCGATGAGAAACTCAACCGAAACCTGCTTGCCGTTCTTGTCCACGAGCTTCTGGTCGCGGACCTCATAACCCGCCTCCTTCAGCAGGCGTGTCGACTGGCGCCGGTTTTCACGCACCTTGTCGGGATCACCGCCGACCGGATTCTCGTAGGGCTTGGCGATCACCTCGGGCGGAATCTCGCCGTAGACCTCCTTGAGGATTTCAAACTCCCTCTGAACCGGAACACCCGAACTGGCGAGTTCGGTGCCTTCGAAGTAGCTGTTGATGCGCTTGTACTGGCCGTAGAACAGCTGCTTGTTCATTTCCTCGAAGTCGAAGGCATAGTTGAAGGCGCGGCGGACGCGCTTGTCCGCAAACAGTTCACGGCGGATGTTGAAGGCGAAGCCCTGCATCCGGCCGGAATCGTTGATCGGGAATTCCTCAAGGACGACGCGCTTCTCGGTCACGGCCGGAAAATCATAGGCCGTCGCCCAGCTCTTTGCCGACGACTCGATGATCCAGTCGGCCTGGTCAGCCTTGAAGGCCTCGAGCGATACCGTCGTGTCGCGGAAAAATTCAAACCGCATCTCATCGAAATTATTCTGGCCGATCCGCGTCGGCGTCTTCTCGCCCCAGTAATTCTTGACCCGCTCCAGAGTTACGGATCGGCCAGCGACAAAATCCTTGATGGCATATGGACCTGAGCCAAGCGGCTTCTCGAGCGTCGTCGCGCCGATGTCGCGCTTGCGGCCTTCGCTATCCTTGCCTTCCCACCAATGCTTCGGAAGCACTGTCAATTCACCGACAATGGTCGGAAGCTCGCGATTGCCGGGCGCATCGAACGTGAACTTGATGTCGTGCGAGCCGACCTTCTCCGCCTTCACCACGTGTTTGTAGTAGGACGAATACATCGGGCTGTATTTCTTCAGCGACTCCATCGAGAACAGCACGTCTTCCGGGGTGACCGGCTTGCCGTCATTCCACTTCGCATCCTTGCGAAGACGATAGATCACCCACGAATGATCGTCGGGATGCGAAACCGACTCGGCCAGCAGACCATATTGGGTTGTCGCCTCGTCCTGCGACCGCGCCATCAAGGTCTCGTAGATCAGCCCGACCGCAGGCGCGATCGTCCCTTTGACGCCGGCAACAGCGAGATTGAAATTATCGAAGGTGCCGATCGATATCTGCCGGGCGACGCCGCCTTTCGGCGCATCCGGATTGACATAGTCGAAACGCTTGAAGTCGGCGGGATACTTGATGTCGCCGAACAGCGATAAAGCATGTTTCCATTCCGGCGCGGCCTGAGCCTGTGCGAGGCCGACGGTTGTCAGCCCCGCCGCGTTCAGCATGGGGACCGCTGCAACAAACGCACCGCTCTGAAGAAGGCCACGTCGGGAAATGCTCAAATTGAAAGTTCCTGTTGCTGGTCGAAAAAGGGTGTCGAGGCAACGTCTTGGCCGATTATGTCGGTTTTTGGATGCGATGCCAGCCCGTTGCGGAGCGTTCTTTGCGGCGAAATGTCCGGCTCGAAAACAGCAGCAATTGCAACGCAAAACGGCCAGGCGAACCTGGCCGTTTTCGGATTAAATTTCGGTCACGCGCCGAAAGCTCATTTGCTGGCGGTCGGCAGCGGCACCGGAGTATCAGCCAGCGTACGCAGGTAGGCGATCAGATCCGCCCGTTCGCTGTCCTTGCTGATGCCGGCAAAGCCCATCGCGGTGCCGGGGACGTAGCCCTTCGGGCTGGCGATGAACTTGTTGAGGGCGTCGTAGGTCCACTTGCCGCCCTTGCCCTTCATGGCGGCGGAGAAATTGAACCCGCCACGGCCGTGGCCGATCTCGTCGTCAATAAGACCATAAAGATTTGGGCCGACCTTGTTCGGGCCGTTCTTTTCAAAGGTGTGGCAGGCCGCGCACTTCTTTGCAGCGGCAGTACCCTTCTCAACGGAGGCCGTCTGAAGCAGCTTTTCAATCGGCTCGCTCGGCGCCGCGGCGGCAGCCGGGCCGGCGCCCTCCGCTTCCTTCACCGCGATCTCAAAGCCGGGCTTTTCCAGCTTCTTTGGCGCGAAAATCGCATTGGCGGCCATGTTGGTCGCCAGCAGAACGAGGCAGGTGCCAAGCACTGCGCCCATGATCTTGTTGAGTTCGAAGGAGTCCATTTGCGATCAGGCCCTAGCCGGAAAGTCGATACGTTTGGCCGCATGAAACGGCCACGAATTGCTACCGGGAACAGGCGTGCAGCGCAATACAGGTAGCGGGATCGAGATAACGGTTTGCCTGCCTTCTGGCAACCCGTATAAACGCGCGACCCCTTGAAAACACCCGTCATTTCCTCACCAATTTGGCCATCCGAGCCGCTTGCCTCCAATGACAGAAACCCGCGCCCTGGTGCTGATTCCCGCCCGTATGGCCGCAACCCGGCTGCCGGGAAAGCCGCTGCTCGACGTCGGCGGCCTGCCGATGATCGTCCATGTGCTGCGACGGGCGGAAGCGGCGCGAATCGGCCGGGTGATCGTCGCGACCGACGCACCTGAGATTGCCCGCGCCGTCACCCAACACGGCGGCGAAGCCGTCATGACCCGCACGGATCATCCCTCCGGGTCAGACCGGATCTTCGAGGCGCTTCAGACTATCGACGGCGCGGGAGGGATCGACATCATCATCAACGTTCAGGGCGACCTGCCGACCATCGCGCCTGAGGACATTCGCGCCGTGCTGGCGCCGCTTGACGATGCCAGCGTCGATATCGCCACGCTGGCTGCGGTGATCCGGAAGGACGAAGAAAATACCAACCCCAACGTGGTCAAAGTGGTCGGGTCCCCCCTGAGTACAACACGGCTGCGAGCGCTGTATTTCACGCGGGCAACCGCACCTTACGGAGACGGCCCGCGCTATCACCACATCGGGCTCTACGCCTATCGCAGGCAGGCGCTGGCGCGGTTTGTCGCCCTGCCGCCCTCTCCGCTCGAAACCCGCGAAAAGCTCGAACAGCTCCGGGCGCTTGAGGCCGGCATGCGGATCGACGTCACGGTGGTTGACACGGTGCCGCTGGGCGTCGATACGCCTCACGACCTCGAAACCGCGCGGCAAATGCTGGCAGGCAAGGCATCATGACCAAGTCGATGAAAATCGCCTTTCAGGGCGAACCCGGCGCCAATTCGCACATCGCGATTCAGGAAGCCTTTCCGGACGCCACGCCGCTGCCTTGCGCGACCTTCGAGGATGCGCTGGCGGCGATCTCGTCAGGCGAAGCCAGCCTCGGCATGATTCCGATCGAGAACTCGCTGGCCGGCCGCGTCGCCGACATTCATCACCTCCTGCCGCAGTCGGGATTGTTCATCGTCGGCGAATGGTTTTTGCCGATCCGGCATCAGTTGATGGGGCCGCGCGGCGCGAAGCTCGGAGACATCAAGACCGTCGAAAGCCATGTCCACGCCATCGGGCAGTGCCGCAACATCATCCGCAAGCTCGGCATCAAGGCGATCGTCGCGGGCGACACGGCGGGCGCAGCGCGCATCGTCGCCGAACACGGCGACAAGAGCCGCGCAGCGATCGCCTCGCGTCTTGCCGCCGATATTTACGGTCTCGACATTCTTGCTGAAGACATCGAGGACGAGGCTCACAACACCACGCGCTTCGTGATCCTGGCGCGCGAGCAGTTGTGGGCTGCACAAGGTTCTGGCCCGCTGGTGACCACTTTTGTTTTCCGCGTGCGCAACCTTCCAGCCGCCCTTTACAAGGCGATGGGCGGCTTCGCCACCAATGGCGTCAACATGACCAAGCTGGAAAGCTACATGGTGGAAGGCAATTTCTTCGCTACGCAGTTCTATGCCGATGTCGACGGTCATCCCGACGACAAGAACCTCGCCTATGCGCTGGAAGAACTGAAATTCTTCTCAAAGGAATTGCGGATCGTCGGCGTCTATCCGGCACATCCCTTCCGCGTCGCCTTCACGGAAAAGGGCGCGGAGTAAGGCTAACTAGGCCGCCGCCTGTTTGCCGATTCCGAACGCTTCCGCCAGCAGGCTGTATGAACGCTTGCGCGCATCGTGATCGTAGGTCGCGGTAATCACCATCACCTCGTCTGGCTTGCTGGCCTCGATCAGCGGCGCGATGCTCTGCATCACGGTTTGCGGAGAGCCAACGAACAGCCGCGAGCGGTTGCGTGCGATACTCACACGGTCGGCGTCAGTATACGGATAGGCCTGCGCCTCCTCGACGCTTGGCAGCGGGCGATATTGCCCGCGGTCGCGCAGCAGGCGATTGAGATCGGCCGACGATGCCAGCCGATCCGCCTCTTCATCGGTCTCGGCCATGATCACCGCGATCGCCAGAATGGCATGCGGGACGGTTCGCCAATGCGACGGCGTGAAATGCGCGCGATAGTGAATCATCGCGTCGGCCGCATCGTGCGAGGCGAAATGATGAGCGAACGCGAATCCCATGCCGACCTGCGCTGAGAGTTGCGCGCTGTAGTCGCTCGACCCGAGCAGCCAGATCGGCGGCAGCGGCGCATCGTCCGGCATTGCGATGACGTTGTTGTAGGGGTGGCCTTCGGGAAAATTGCGCGTTTCCCACAGTGTCAGTTCGATCAAACGCTCGATGAAGTCATCGCCGCCGCGCGGATCGAACCGCTGACGCAGCGCGTGCATGGTGGTTTGATCGGTGCCGGGCGCGCGGCCGAGTCCAAGATCGATCCGGCCGGGAAACAGCGCTTCCAGCATCTTGAACCGTTCGGCGACCATCAGCGGCGCATGGTTCGGCAACATCACGCCGCCGGAGCCGACGCGAATGCGCTGCGTCGCCGCTGCGATCTGTCCGATCATGATCTCGGGTGCGGGCGACGCGACCGACGAGAGGCTGTGATGCTCGGCCAGCCAGTAGCGCGTGTAACCAAGGCGGTCGGCATGCTTCGCCAGATCGATGCTGTTGCGCAGCGACTGGGAGGGCTTGGTGCCGGTGGTGACGACAGAAAGGTCGAGGATGGAAAGCGGGGTCATGCGGCCCAAGCTAGTGGCTCGCCGGCACCCGTCAAACCACTGCCGTGCATGCCACCCAGCCGTGTTGCCAAAGAAGGGTGGGCAACTACATGACAGATTGATCAAACATGCGAATTTTTGCCCACCCCCGTTTGATGGATTTGGCTACAAAATCTCAAAATATGCTGGTGAATTGGTCAAAATACTCGGATTTGTGGCCATCTTGACCCCGCCTTGCATCAAGCTTCTTCTAAGCAAAGCGCTATAGTGGGCAATTTCCCATACCAAAAGTCCAGTGAATGGGCTGTCGGAAAAGGCTGGTTTCGCTTATTTTGGCTCGTAAAGGCGAAACGGTGACGAAGTCCGGCCCAAAGGGCGAAACGGAGGCACACCGCGCCGCGGAGGCCGCAGCCCATTCCGGCCCGCGCACCGCCTTACGACATGTGGAGTTGAGAAGCGTGACGAGCGAAACATCCGCCCCGAACGAAACACCGGGGCACAAGCGTCCGGCGATTTCCTTCGAGTTCTTTCCGCCGAAGACCGAGGAGATGGAGCGCAACCTCTGGGAGGTCATCAACCGGCTTGCGCCGCTGACGCCGAACTTCGTGTCGGTGACGTATGGCGCGGGCGGCTCGACCCGTGAGCGCACACACTCCACCATCGCGCGCATCCTCGGTGAGACCAAGCTCACGCCCGCGGCCCATCTCACCTGCGTCGCCGCCACCAAGGCGGACATCGACGACGTGGTCGCGCGATATCATGACGTCGGCGTCCGACACATCGTTGCGTTACGTGGCGACCCTACCACCGGCATCGGCACGGCTTACGCGGCGCATCCCGACGGCTACCAGACATCGGCCGATCTCGTCGCCAGCATCAAGAAGCGCTATCCCGACATCGACGTCACGGTGTCCGCTTATCCGGAAAAGCATCCCGAGAGCCCTGACTTCGATGCCGATATCGACGCGCTGAAAGCCAAGGTGGACGCGGGCGCAAGCCGGGCCATCACCCAGGTGTTCTTCGACAACGATCTCTATTTTCGCTACCTCGACCGCGTTCGCGCGCGCGGCATCGATATTCCGGTGGTGCCCGGCATCATGCCGATGCACAACTTCAAGCAGGCGCGCAGTTTCGTCACCCGTGCGGGGACGACCGTGCCGTCCTGGCTGGCCGACAAATTTGAAGGCCTCGATGACGATGCCGAAACGCGCAAACTGGTCGCTGCGACCGTCGCCGCCGGTCAGGTGCAGAAACTGGCCAAGCATGGCGTCGAGAATTTTCATTTTTATACGATGAACCGTGCGGATCTTGTGTTCGCCATCAGCCACCTTCTGGGAATTCGTCCCAGCGGTGCGCAGAAAGCTGCGTGATCCCATGACCGTGAAGACATCTCCGACCGCCGACCAATTCCGCGCGCTTGCCCGCGAACGCATCCTCGTGCTCGACGGTGCGATGGGCACCATGATCCAGGGGCTTCAGTTCGACGAAGCAGCCTTCCGCGGCGAACGCTTCAAGGACTTTCACCGCGACGTCAAAGGCAACAACGATCTCCTGATCCTCACGCAGCCGCAGGCGATCGAGGACATCCACTTCGCCTATCTCGACGCGGGAGCGGACATCGTCGCGACCAACACGTTCTCCTCGACCTCCATCGCGCAGGCCGACTACGACATGGTCGATCTCGCCTATGAGCTGAATCGCGACGGCGCGAAGCTGGCGCGCAATGCTGCAAACCGCGCCACCGCGAAAGACGGCAAGCCGCGCTTCGTCGCCGGCGCGCTTGGCCCGACCAACCGCACCGCGTCGATCTCGCCGGATGTCGCCAATCCCGGCTACCGCGCGGTGACCTTCGACGACCTGCGCATCGCCTACAGCGAACAGATCAACGGACTGCTGGACGGCGGTGCTGATCTCTTGCTGGTCGAAACCATTTTCGACACGCTGAACGCCAAGGCCGCGCTCTACGCCATCGCCGAAATCTCCGAGGCGCGCGGCATCCATGTGCCGGTGATGATCTCCGGCACCATCACCGACAAGTCGGGACGCTTGCTCTCCGGCCAGT
>Ga0233438_10004170_pt1 | contig 12877 bp, 15 predicted proteins | sample SI_123_September_FD_182720 | JGI IMG/M metagenome (GOLD analysis project Ga0233438, IMG submission 182720) | Seawater microbial communities from Saanich Inlet, British Columbia, Canada - SI_123_September2016_10_MG | ecosystem: Environmental > Aquatic > Marine > Inlet | place: Canada: British...
GCTTTAATAATTCTGTACCAGGGATGAGCTTCAGCTAATACATCTACTCTTAAAAAAAACCAAAACCAGTATCCACCTAAACAAGTTAAAATAGCACCAGCGTGCCATAATGTAGTAATGCTTGAAGGAGTTTCGATGCCTGCAGATGAGTAAGAAAAAATTAAAATGGCTGAACAAGCCCAAAAAATAATTGTTCCATACATACCCATTACATGAGCAACTCTTCTTTTACCTCGACCTAATTCTGCTGTAGTTGCAATATCATGCGCAACTGTTTTTAAAATAACTGAAGTTCTTTTTGCTGTACTTAATTCAACTTGAGCATTTTTTTTAGCTTTTTTTGCGTTATCAAAAAAATACTTAACGTTCTTCTTGTGAATAATATCAATCAGAGTTCCGAGAACTACTAATAGTATCATTGCAATTACAAACCCCTGCATAGCAAGCGGTGAAACGATTTCAGCTAGATTAGAAAATGGATTGTTATTAAACATAATGTAATTATTTCCCTTTGAACTTGTTGTTTTATATAATTCACTTGCAAATTGGTCAAGTGAGAACGATTCTCATTACTATAGTTTACCGTCTTTTCTCATCTGCTCTCTAATCTTGGTTGCAGAGATTTGTTGAGTTTTTTCATCTAAAACAATTTCTTCGATTTTATAACCCACACCCCTACCATAACAAATGTTAGTAATATTTGGGACTAAAGATATTTGAATTCTATTTTCATATCCTTTAAGCGCTTCTGAAATATTTTTTTTAACTGTTTCAAATTCAAATGGATTGTCATCAACTCCTTTGACGTCTCTAACCATTATGTTTACTTGCCCGGTTTTTTTTAGAATTTCCTCAAATAACTTTTGATGCCCAGCATGCCACGGCTGCCATCGGCCTAGCATTTGAGCTGTAGGATGTTTATTGTCCCATGTATGATTATCATTTTTCATAAAAATTAATTTAAATTATTAAATAACTTTAACATTCTCATTGAACCATAATAACTTAAATGGTTTTGGTCGGAAAAGAAAGACCCTTTATCATCTGCAAAGTAACAGTTTACTTGATCACATAGATAGCTGTGAGGTCTAAGAAAATTTTTTCCTAATTCTTTTTTGTAATATTTTATTGATTTTGAGTAAATTTGGTCAAATTCTTTTCTAGATCTATACACATTTACGCTACGTTTTTTCTTGAAAGCTATTTCCCTGCTTAGTTTTGAGGGAAAATCAATCTTTGGAATCTCAATTGGACCGATTAAATAAACGTTTTTACCTTCTCTAATAAAATTTTTTATTAAGTGATCTATAGAATTTTTTCTTAAACTAAAATCATGATCATGAGGAACTTTACCGTTTTTATTTACCAAATTATCTGCATACCAATTAAATCCAATAATAACATCTTTAATATTTGGTGAATTAATTATTGAATTAAAATAAGCCCGTGATTTATTTATGCATTGTGTAGAAATATTTATATCCAAAAAAGGTAGGCAGCCATTGCTTAGCCCAGCTAACATACCTTTTTCTTTATTAGATTCTAAAAATTTTTTATAAGCATAACCGTACATCATTGCATGAGAGTTTCCATACAATACAGTTTTTTCTCTATTCTTTTCGGTGGAATTTATTATACATCCGTATGAGTCTCCAAATGGAACTACTTTCACTTTTGTAATACTTGTCACGCATCTATAATTGGAACCGACGGCATTAGCTATTTTGTTAGGGTAATTTCCAAATCTTGAAGGGATATTTTGCGAAAACATAATTATTATAGAACTCAAAAATAATAAAAAAAAACTAATTCCAACAAAAGATAAAACTTTCTGTTTTGAGTATTTATATAGGAATGGTTGTTCAACAAATTTCCAACTTAAATATGAAAGAATAAATATTACAATTACACTTAGAATCATATGATTTACATTTATTTTTTCTATATTAATATATTTTAGAAATGAAATTAATGGCCAATGCCACAAATATAAAGAATAAGATATCACCCCAATGAAAATTAGAATTTTTAAATTAAATATTTTTGATAAATAATTTTTTTTATTAATTGTTTTAAATAAAATAAGAGACGTACCAATACATATAAATGTTGCTTCAGGTAAAAAATTTAATTTATAAAAAAAATTAAAGAAAATTAAAAACAAAGCAAAAAATATATAAATTGTATCAATCAAATTATTTTTTAATTTTAAATTCGGTAGAAATGCAAAAATTGAACCTATTCCAAATTGCCAGACTCTAAATGGAGATAAGAAAAAAATGGCTTGTCTAGGCACAGAATGACCTTTAGAAATTAAAAATAACGTTATACCAAACGAAAAAAAAGTAACAAAGATTATCGACAAAAGCTTAAAATGCAATGATCTGAAAATCTTAAAGGTAAAATATAAATAAATGGGATAAAATATATAAAACTGTTCTTCAACTGATAGAGACCAAAGATGAAGCAATGGTTTAAGCTGATTGTTTGTTGAAAAGTAACCTCCAGTAAGCCAGAAATAAAAATTTGATATGAAACCTAAACTTGTGATTAAACTTTCAGCAAATTTCCTTAAATCACTAATTAATAAAAAAAATAAAGCAAATATAAGAGAGAAAAATAATACCACCAATAAAACTGGCAGTATTCTTTTAACTCTTTTGTAATAAAACTTGGCAAAACTAAAATTATTTGATTTGTAACTTTTCAATATTGATTTAGTTATAAGATATCCAGAAATTACAAAAAACATATCAACACCTAAATATCCCATTGGAAATAAATTAGGATCTAAGTGAAAAATAATTACTGAAGTTACAGCTATAGCTCTAAGGGTATCAATATCAGTTCTTCTATTATGTTTATACATTTAGAAATGATAGTTCTGAAAACAGCCTAGATTTAAAGAAATTAAATTTAAAAAATTTTAAGCAGCTGCTTGCAGATTATGTTTTGCAGACATTCCACTTAAAAAATTCCAAAGATATTTAGCTGTTGATAACGCAGCTGTTTCTGCTTTCTTTTGCTCATCTTTAGACAAAGCATCTAATAGTTTTTCACATTCTGCTCTATGGTGAACGTCAGCAGATTTATGCGCTTCAAAAAATTCTAATCCTTTTTTTGAAGAGCATCCATAATGATTTTTTAATCCTTGTATTTTAGTTTCAGCTATTTCAGGTATTTGTCTTTCATAAGTATATAAAGAAGCTAAACCTTCAGCATAAGAAGATCTTCCTTGTTTAAAAAAATTGTCTATCAAATCTTTGGTGAAACTTTCATGTTTTACATTTTCAATTTCCTCAGAATTAGCACCCATATCTAATGCAAAATTTTTCCAAAGTGTAGGATGATCTGCATCTTTATTTTCCTCATCTTGTAAGTTTTCTAGAAGGATTTTTCTTTTTTCGATGTCTTCACATAGTGAGTGTGTTGCACTGATATATCTTGGGAACGCTTTTACATGCTGATAATATTGCTCAGCGTAATCTTTAATTATTTCTCTTGTTAATTTTCCTTCGTTCCATGATTTGTAAAACGGGTGATTTAATAAGTGATATTGATCTAGTTTCTGATTTAATTCTTTTGAAAACATTTTTACTCCTTGGTTAAGATTAACGTATTAAAAAAATTTATAAGTTTAAATAAAAAAATTATCCACACCTTTGAGTGGAACTAGTTTAAATGTTCACCTTTTGATTCACTTTTGATTCACTTTAAGACTCATTATACAACCTTAGATAGTTTGTTCAGATCTAACTATTGGTTTTTCATCAATTGGTAAATGAACAAGTGTTGCAAAAATTGAAAGAGCAATAGCAATATACCAAGCGTAGTCATAACTACCGTAAAGATCGTAATAGTAACCTCCTAAATATGCTCCTGCAAAAGCACCTAGTTGATGACTTAAAAAAACTATTCCAAAAAGGAAGCTTAAATATTTTATTCCAAATATTTGGGCAACTATTCCATTGGTTGGGGGTACAGTTGATAGCCATAATACACCAAATGTACATCCAAAAAATATAGCCACATAGATAGACGGAGGAGAAAAAATAAAGATACATATTATTATTGCTCTTAATGCGTATAAAACACTTAAAAGTTTCTTCTTGCTGTATTTTGTTCCTAAATACCCCATTCCTAAAGTACCAACGATATTAAATAATCCTATTAAAGAAAGTATAATTGTTGCTGACCAACCACCTAAACCTCTTTCTTGCATGTAACCTGGTACATGCGTTCCAACTAAAGTAATTTGAAATCCACATACAAAAAAACCTAATACTAGCAAAACATAACCTTTATGTGAAAATGCTTCAGTTAAAGCTTCTGTAAAATTCTGATCTTTAATATTTGATGTAGAATTAACTTCTTTTTTTTTAGGAATAATAAATAGTGATGCGATTGCTCCAAATAAAATAAAAAATAGAAAGTATTTTAAAGTTTGTTCCCATCCTGCTGCTCCTAAAGTATATTTTGTAAATAATGGTGCAAGAAAGTAGCCGATTGATGCGGCAGCAGTTACAATGCCTGTTGCAATAGTTCTTTGTTCATTAGAAAAATGCTTACCTACTTCAGAAACTGGTACACTCATAGCAGTTGCACCTAAAGCAGTGCCAACTAAAACTCCAAGACTTATTTGAAAATAAATTCCAGTATTGGGTCCGGAGTAAAGCATATAAATTCCAATACCAAAAATAACAAAACCAATAAAAACAGATTTGCTACCACCAAACTTATCCGCGAGCAAACCAAAAATAGGCGCAAACATACCCCAAAATAACATTTGAATTCCGATGGCTAAACCGAATTCAGTTCTTGTACAATTTAGTCCTTCCTCAAACGCACTAAAAAATAACCCAAAAGTTTGTCTTAATCCCATAGAGACTAAAATTGCTGCGCATGCAGCAAGCATTGTAATTAAAGCTATTCTATTTGGAATAAATTTTTGCACTACTTAATGTATCTTAAAGCAGATTTTAAATCATTAGTTAAGTCTTTAGGATCTTCTAGTCCAATGTGAAGTCTTACAATATGAAGGTTTTTATTTTTATATTTTTTAAACTCTCTTTGAATATCTTGATAAACAGCTAAACTTTCAAAACCTCCCCAGCTATATCCAATTCCGAATAATTCTAATTTATTTATAAATTTAAAAACTGAACTTTTGCTTTTAGCCTTTACTACGATACCCAATAAACCAGTTGCTCCCTTATAATATTTTTTCCAATTTTTAAAATTCTTTGTTCCTTTTTTATGAGGATACAAAATTTCTACAATTTTTTTTTGTTTAGATAAAAATTTTATTACTTCTCGTGTATTCTTTTCGTGTCTTTCAAGTCTTACATCTAAAGTTCTAAGTCCTCTTATTACCAAATAAGCATCATCTGGAGAAGTTCTGTACCCAGAAACCCGATTATAAAAATTTACTTTTTGAAAAACTTTTTTGTTAACGGCTAAAGTTCCAACCAATACATCTGAGTGACCTGAAAAATATTTAGTTGCTGATGAAATTGACATATCAAAACCAATCTCTAAAGGTTTTAGAAATATTGGGGTCCCCCAAGTATTATCCAAAGCTGTAATAATATTATTTTTTTTTGCAAGTTTAATTATTGCAGATAGATCTTGAAATTCAAAAGTATTGCTGCCAGGATTTTCAACAAAAATCATTTTAGTTTTTTTAGTAACTTTGTTTTTTAAGTCTTGAAAATTATCCGGATTGTAAAATTGGGCTTTTACATCAAATTCTTTTAAAAGTTTCGAAGTTATCATTCTTGTTGGAAAATAAACGCTATCGGAGACTAGAATTTCATCTCCAGGCCTACAAATGCTCATAATAGATAATGCTACTGATGCAAAGCCCGATGGTGTTAGGAAGACATGGTGAGCTTTTTCTAGCTCTACAATCATATTTTGTAGTTGGGTTGTAGTCTGTGTGCCTGCTCTACCATAATCATAATAATCAACTCTTTTATTTTTTGCTGGATCTTTATGTTTTAAAAGTTCCTGCATACTTTTAAAAAAGATTGTAGAGGCTCTAACTACAGCTGGATTGGCTGATCTGTTCACTTTGTCTTGTGCTGTATGTTTTAAAAACGTGCTTATGGACTTTTTCATAAAATAAGTATAATTGAACATTAATAACTATTGGCTTAATAAGATATAAAAAAGGAGGCAAAAATATGGGTTATCCCAAAAAACACCGTGGCAGAAGAAAAATTGGCTCAAAAAAAAGAAGAGCAAGAAAAAGAAATAAAAAGAAATAATCAATACATATTTTATGCATCAAATAGCTCAAATAAGAAAATTGAGTTTATGGATATTTTTAATTCCATTTTTAGCAATTAATCTTTGCTTAATCATTTCTCAAAACCCAGAATTTCTAGAAAATACAATATTTACTGTAGACCAAATAGGTAGATCTGGCTTTTCTATTCCTTATTTTGATGGAAGCCTGTCAATTAGTCGTGCTTCTAGAACTTTTCCTCAATATTTAATTTTTAAACCAGCAATGATCGTTACTGCTGTTATGCTTTATTACTATTGGAAAAATAACAATGATTTGGTCAACCACTTTAAGTCTACAAATGTAAATCACAAATTTAAAACATTTGGTATTTTATCAGCTGTCTTTCTAGTAATACATTCTATTTTTTTAGGAATTAAATTTGATATTCAAATTTATAAGCTTTTAAGAAGAGTTGTTTTACTTTTATTTATTATTTTTGAAATAATTGCACAAGGGATTTTAGTATATCATTTTTTTAAGATTAAAAATCAATTTGTAAAACTAATTAATAAAAAAATACTTATTTTAAAAATTATTCTGGTTTCAGTGTTAGCTACCGTTGCCATTTTAAGTCTACCTATTTTGTTAAATAAAGATAACACGCATTTTAAACATGCGTTAGAATGGAACTATTTTGTTGGTGTTATTTTATTTTATTTATTTTCTAAATTTTTCTGGAGGAGAACCACATAAATTTCTAGGCTTTCGCCCAGAAATTTAGCAGTTTTGGCTCGTCGTTTTAGGCGCTACCGCCAAGCCGTACCGATGAACTATTCTAGCGCTACTAGGTTCACCTTTCTGCCCTTTAAGCTTGAACCTCTCGGTTTTTCCCTAAATGGCCAGTTAAGAGTTGCCTCTTAATTAATTATATTAAATCATATCTAAAAAAAAAAGTGTATCACCTTTTACGTTAGAATAGGGCAGGTTCTGTTATACTGTGAGTTACGTGGATAAATTTTTATTTAAAGTCTTATGTATCCAGCCTCCACCAAGAACCTTATCACCAACATCGTCTTTAGAATAAAATACACAGGCTTGACCTGGGGAAATTCCTGTTTCTTTATCTAAAATTTCTACATGTGCTGAATTATGTAACAAATTTATTTTTGCTTTTAAAAGTCTACCTGTAGATCTTACTTTAATATTAACTATTTTATTAAATTCTTCTTCTGATCCTAAAATATTTAATTCTCTTAATTTTATTTCTTTGACTTCTAAACATTCTTTGGTGCCAACTATAATTACATTTTTATCCGCATCAATGTTGATGACATATAAAGGGTTATTGCTTGCTATTTTAATCCCTTTTCTTTGGCCAATTGTGTAATTAATTATTCCTTCATGTTCACCAATTTGATTTCCTTGAATATCAAGAATTTTTCCTCGTTTGAAAGACTCTGGTCTAAATTTCTTTATAACAGATGCGTAATCACCGTTAGGTACAAAACAAATATCTTGACTATCTGGTTTTTGAGCAACGTTTAAATTTAATTTTTCTGCAATAGATCTTGTTTCTGATTTATCAATTTTTCCTAATGGGAATCTTAAATAATCTAACTGTTCTTGAGTCGTGCTAAATAAGAAATAACTCTGATCCCTGTTTTCGTCTTTTGCTCTGTACATATTAGCATGTCCGTTTCTCTGTTCTCTAGCAACATAATGACCGGTGACTAAAGCGTCAGCTTTTAAATCTTTGGCGTATTTAAAGAGATCTCTAAATTTGACAGTTTGATTGCATTGTACACACGGTATTGGTGTTTCACCGGCTACATAACCGTCTATGAATGAGTCTATTACTTCTGATTTAAATTTCTTCTGATAAAATAAAATTTTGTGATTAATGTTAATATTATCAGATACTCTTTTAGCATCCAAAATATCTTGTCCTGCACAACATTGTCTTCCTTCTTTTGATTGTTTTGTATCGTCATATAATTTCAAAGTAATGCCAGTTACATCATAACCTTCTTCTTTCATCAATGCTGCTACAACTGAAGAGTCGACGCCACCAGACATTGCAACAACTATCTTGGTATCTTTTTTAGGTTTATTAATTCCTAGAGAATTCATTATTAAAGTGTATAATCTAATTATTAATAATATTCCATTATGCTTATTGATTTTGAACCAGGAGATTATGTTACTAATCCAACAAATAAAGAATGGGGTTTAGGACAAGTTCAGTCAATTATTGGCAGTAAAGTAACAGTAAATTTTGAAAACTTTGGAAAAAGAGTGATTAATGTAGAGAACATAACATTAGAAAAAGTAGAATGAATAAAGAAGAATTAAAAAAAATAGCCGAGAATTTAATTGATACGTTTAATATTGCAGGTAATGAGTCTATTGATCTTTTCAAAAAAGGTTTAAAAATTGAAATTAAAGAAGATAAGTCACCAGTAAGTAATGGAGATTTAAAAGTTAATGAAATAATCACTAAAAAGATTCAAGAACTTACTCCCAGCATTCCAATCATCTCTGAAGAGACTGTTAATATGAAAATAAAAAATACAGCCAAAATTTTTTGGTTAATTGATCCAATAGACGGAACAAAAGAATATATAACTGGAAAAGATGAATATACTTTAAATGCAGCTTTAGTTGTCAATACAATACCAGTTTTGGGTGTTGTTGGTGTACCTAAAAAAAATAGACTTTTTTATTCTTATGCGCCTGGTGAAAGCTATTTAATTGAGTCAGGAAAAACAAAAAAAATTAATTGTCAAAAAAAACAACCAAAGGGAAGAATTGTTGCTTTATCAAGTGCTTTAAAACCCTCGGATATAATCTTAAATAAATTGAAAGAATATGATGTAAACTTAATTGTTAAAATGGCGAGTTCTTATAAATTCTGCGTTATTGCAACTGGAGAATATGATATATATGCTGCTCGAGAAAGAGCTAATGAATGGGATTACGCAGCAGGTCATGCCATTGCACAAAATGCTGGAGCAATTATAAAGACACTTGATGAAAAACCTTTTTTGTATGGAAAAGAAAACTACAGAAACCCTAGTTTGCTCATTAAGCGTGCTGAAAATCTAAATGATTAAAACAATACTAATTATTATTTTATCCGTAACATTTTTTGGTGTGTTATTTTTTATTTTAGTAAGGAATGCTCTTAGAAGAAAATTAGATATTTTAATTGAAGAGGAAAAAAAAATGAAGATGGATCAAATGGATGATAATATTTAAAAAAAACAATTATATATATAATTTTAATATTTTTTAATTTAAATAATCTTGATTAGTTTATGAAATTCAACTGCTTCTAAATCAAGAACTCTTTTAGATAAATCAAAACTAAACCCGCCTCTTGCTAAAATGCCCATGTCTTTTTTATAAAATAATTCACGATTAGCCTCTGGTCTCAGAGGACCTATTCTTCTTCTTTTGCAAAGCTTTAAGGCTGATACAAAATCTGGTTCTATCTCATCTACCTTAATTTTATCAATACTTTGTTTGATATACTTGCTATCTATACCTTTGTTTCTTAAAGACTGATTAATTTTATTTAAAGAGTAACCTCTTCTTAAAAACATTCTGGCCTTAGAGTCTGAGTATAGCTCATCATCTAAAATTTTATTTTTTTCAAGGTTTAAAATAATTTCATCTATTATTGCTGTTACTTCTTTTTTTGATTTTGTTCCTTTTATTTTAGTTAAATATTTTTTTAACAAATGTACCTTTAATTGTTGTTTTGAAGGACTATATTTTTCTAAATACGAATAAGCTAAGTCTCTAAGATTAGTAGTTAAATCTTCAAAATCACTTTTATTAACTGTGGGATTCATTTCTCTAATATACTATATTATTTTTAATGATAAATAATTTATTGTCTTTATTAACTTTTGAAAATATTTACTTACTTGCTAATTGGGGGGTAATCCCTTTTTGGCTCCTGCTAGTTTTTTTACCTAATCATCAAATAACAAATTTTTTTGTGCAATCTATAATCATACCTCTTCTTTTAGCAAGTGGTTATGCATACCTATCGTATAATATTTATCTAGATGGAAACATTTTAGGTGGATTTGAACTATACAGTGGATTAGATGGATTGTATTCAATGTTTGCTAATGAGTCTTTATTATTAATTTTTTGGTTACATTTTCTAGCAATTAGTTTATTTGCAGGCGCTTGGGTTGTAAGAGATGCTAATAAAAATTTTATGCCAAAAATATTGATTATTCCTGCTCTAATCTTAACTTATTTTGCAGGCCCAATTGGGTTAGTTTTTTATTGGTTTATTAGAATTTTCTTTGCTAAAAAAATTAGCTTTAATGATTAAGCCATTTGATTTTTATTTTGATTTTATCAGTCCATACTCATTTCTTGCTCACAAAGAAATAAGAAAAATTGAAAATAAAGCGAATATAAAAATAAAATATAAGCCAATATTACTAGGTGGCCTTCATAACCTACATGGGATTAAGGCACCTGCCTTTATTCCTGCAAAAGCAAAAAATATGATAAGAGACTGTAAGTTAATAGCTGAGAGAAATAATACAAAATTCAAATTTAATTCTTATTTCCCAATTAAAAGCTTGAATTTAATGCGTGGTGTACTGGTAGCCGAAGAGGATAATATAAAAAATTATTATATCGACAATATTTTTAGTACTATTTGGCAAGACGGTTTAAATATGAATGATGAAATAATTTTTCATAAAGTTTTAAAAAACCTAACTGTAAATCCTAAAACATTTTCTATGAGATCTGCTTCTCCTTTGATTAAAGATTCTTTGAGAAATAAAACTAACGAAGCATATGAAAAAGGTATTTTCGGTGCTCCAACTTTTGTTTCAAATAATAAAATTTTTTGGGGACAAGATAGAATTGAGTTTGCTTTAAGAGAAGCGAGTAAATAAATTATTTTTTTTCTTTTTCAACTATATTAAATCCATTTTTTTTAAGAGCATCAAAACCACCGTCAACATGTGCAACATTTTTAAACCCCATATCAACTAATGATTTTACTGCTAAAGCTGAACGCCATCCTAAAGCACAAAATAAAACCATTTTTTTAATATCCTTAATTTTATTTGATTTGTAATATGAGCTTTCAGGGTCTAGCCAAAATTCAAGCATTCCTCTGGGTATATGTTTTGAATTTTCTATAGTCCCCTCTTTCCAAAGTTCTCTTATATCTCTAACATCTATTAGAGTGATTTCTTTTTTTTCAGCTAAATTTTTAACTTTACTTGGTTTTAAAGTTTCAATATTTTTTTGAGCTTCTTCTACTAATGTTTGCGATGATTTAATACTCATAGATGTAATTACTAAACTAATATATATATCTTACCATAGTGAAAAATATTAAAAATACAAAAAAAACAAGTTTTATTAAAAAAATTTTTATAAAACTTTGTCGTAAACTTGGTTATGAAATAATTGACCAAAATATGTTTTCAATTCCAACGCTAAACAAAAGGATTAGCGATGATTTAAGCACACTCGGACATAATTCTATCAATCTACCCTTAGGAGAAATAAAGATTAATAGGAAAGTAAGAGAATTAGATATAATAGTAAGAACTTGTGCTAGCGTTACAATGTTAACACAAAATAAAACTCGTTTATTTGAGAAAGAAAAAATAGAGTATACGTTAAGAACAATACATTCTTTATTAAATTCTGTTAAATTTAGCGAGCAACTACAAAATTTAAATATAAATTTTAAAATCATTGACCATAATTCTACTGACCAATGCTTAGAAAAAATTAAAAATATTTTTAAAAATTTTAATACAAAATATGCTTTAATTAATTTGGATGTGGAAAAATTTAAAAATAGAATTAATAAAATTAATGAACGAGGGGAGAATGTCACTTTTAACCAAATGTCTAATATGGCTAATATTCACCAGTCACTTTTGGAAGCTAAGAAATCAGAAGATTTGATTTATTTTGTAGAAGACGACTATATTCACAGCAGAGAATCCATAAATGAGATGGTTTTTACCTATGAAAGAATATCATCACAACTTAATAAAGAAATTATTCTTTGCCCAACTGATTATCCATACCTGTATACCAAAGCTGAAATAACACAAAATTTCTTAGGACATAATTATCATTGGAGAAAAGTAAGCGAAACTTTATGTACTTTTTTAACAAGTAGATCAATGATTGAGAAGCACTGGCATAAATACATTAGTATGTGCGAAAAAGAACATGCTCCTTTTGAAAAACCAATGCATGACATTTATGAAAAAGAATTGTGTATTTCACCAATCCCTTCTTTAGCTATTCATTTTACAAATATTAATTCTATTTTTGGTTTATCACCTAATGTAGATTGGGAAAAGATTTGGAATGAAAATGAAATTTAAATATAAAAAGGCCCGATTTCTCAGGCCTTTTTTTTAAACTTATTGAGGGAAAATAAGTTTTAATCTCTAATTGAATAAGCAGTTACACCTATTTCAGATTTATCCGTACCTTGTTTTTCTGCTGCCTTACTTATTCTCAAACCTACTGTTGCTTTTAAGGCTTTGAAAACTAAGTATGAAAGCACAAAACTAAATACACATACTGATAAGGTTCCTACTAGCTGAGTTCCAAAAGATGTATCACTGT
>Ga0233438_10004185_pt1 | contig 12852 bp, 16 predicted proteins | sample SI_123_September_FD_182720 | JGI IMG/M metagenome (GOLD analysis project Ga0233438, IMG submission 182720) | Seawater microbial communities from Saanich Inlet, British Columbia, Canada - SI_123_September2016_10_MG | ecosystem: Environmental > Aquatic > Marine > Inlet | place: Canada: British...
ATACCTTTTCTAAGTACAGTTTTTGATTCAAGTAAAACCCAATCTTTCTTGCCACACATTGTCTAATTATCACCAGATTTTTGTCGATCGCGACCCTAGAGGAGTTTACTTAGTTGTAAGAGATTATTATGCCTATCCCATTCGGTTGCAAGCAAAACTGTCAGTAAATAATAATAATAAAGAACAAGCACAGGACATGCCTTTTGGTACGGGCGCAAGAAACTACAGAACAATGATTGCCCGGTTGCAGGCATATACACCGTATTTTACGGTGAATTACGGTGGGCAAGACATCAAATTGACATGAAGAAAAAAGCAGTCATAGTATCCGGATATTTTAATCCTATTCACAAGGGGCACCTAGAGTATTTTAATAACGCGAAAGCCATTGCAGATGAGCTTTTTGTAATCGTGAATAACGACCACCAAAGAGCGCTGAAAGGAAGTAAAGAGTTTCAAGGGGAAGAAGAGCGGATGATAATTGTCTCGAATATCAAGGCCGTAGATCAAGCGATTCTCTCGGTGGATGAAGACCGAACCGTTTGTGCAACGCTAGAAAAGATCGCTAAGGAATACGGTCAAGACTATAATCTAGCCATTGCCAACGGTGGCGATCAAAACAACGACACCATACCAGAACGCCCAATCTGTGAAAAAATGGACATTGCCCTGATTGACGGGCTAGGAGACAAAATTCAATCGAGCAGTTGGTTGCTTAAATAACTATGATGAAGTACTCAGACAATCTTAACCTAGCCATAATCGCGGCAATCAATGCAGGTAATGAAATCATGAAGATTTACGAGTCGGATGATTTCGGCGTAGAGACTAAAGGAGACGATTCTCCACTCACTAAGGCAGACAAGGCTTCACACCACGTTATTTGCGAGGCCCTTGCAACTTCCGGCCTACCGTTACTATCTGAAGAGGGGGCTCAAATTCCTTTTGAAGAACGGTCTACTTGGAGTAGCTTATGGATGATAGACCCAATAGATGGTACGAAGGAGTTCATTAAAAAAAATGGAGAGTTTACAGTAAACATTGCGTTGATTCATAATGGTTCACCGGTCATGGGAGTCGTATATGCACCGGTGCTCAAAGAGCTATTTTTTGCTGAACAAAATTTAGGGTCTTTCAAGATGACTCAAGTTCAGACTATTGAGGATGTGGAAAAAGCAATCCCCGCAGATCTTAGCACAGCATCTTTGCCGGCTATCTATACGCTTGTTGTATCTAAGTCTCACATGAATGAGGCTACGCAGGAATTTGTAGATACTAAAGAGCGTGAGCACGGGAAGGTGAATGCGGCATCTTACGGCAGTTCACTTAAAATATGTAAGGTGGCTGATGGAAGTGCCCATTGTTACCCACGTTTTGGACCGACCATGGAATGGGATACCGCAGCCGCCCATGCCGTCGCCTCCTTCGCTGGATGTAAGGTGACTCAAGGAGATGAACAATCGCAGCTTGGCTACAATAAAGAGAATTTACTCAACCCGTTCTTTATTATTCAACGGTAGATGAAGCTAATTAATCGACATATCGCTAAAACCATCTCTTGGAGAATTGTTGGTACAGCAGATACAATGCTATTGTCCTGGTTAATCACAGGCGATATGAAGGCGGGGCTTCAAATTGGCTTTGCGGATGTTACGACAAAAATGTTTTTGTATTATTTGCATGAAAGAGTGTGGTTTAAATCTTCTATCGCCGATTCAAATAAGAGGCATATTTACAAAACCATAACTTGGCGCATCATCGGTACGTTAGATACTATCATCTTATCGTTGTGGATTTGGGGAGATGCTAGTCATAGTTTACAGATTGGAGGTGCTGAAACACTAACCAAATCTGTCCTGTATTACTTTCATGAAAAAATGTGGTACCGTATATCTTACGGGGTAAAAAAGTATCGACAAGCCAGAAGAAAAAAATGACCGAGAAACTCCACATCATCCCTCACCAGCATGCGATTTCTTGTGAAGATCGTGAACGACAAAACGGCCACCGTGGTCATGTATTGTGGTTCACCGGTTTGAGCGGAAGTGGAAAGAGTACAGTAGCCTCTGCGGTGGAGCGTGAGCTTCACCAACAAGGCATAAAAACCTTCATCTTAGACGGGGATAATGTTCGTACCGGCCTAAACAGCGACCTTGACTTTAGCGCTGAAAGCCGAGTGGAAAACATCCGCCGTATAGCACACGTCAGTGCCCTTATGAAAGATGCTGGACTAGTAGTCCTAAGTGCCTTTGTAAGCCCCTACCAAAAGGACCGTGATTTTGTAAGGACATGCGTAAACAATGACTTCTCAGAAATCTTCATCAGCACCCCGCTAGAAGTCTGTGAGCAGCGCGATGTAAAAGGATTGTACGCAAAAGCGAGAGCCGGCGAGATCAGCAACTTTACAGGCATTAGCGCCCCATTTGAGAAGCCAACGAATCCTGAACTTGATGTGCCTACGCACGAAATAAGTATTGAAGAAGCAACCGCTATGGTTGTGGACTACGTTAAAGATAAAATCAAATTATAAACAATCAAGATGTCTGACTATTCATTGACACATTTGGAAGAATTGGAAGCAGAAGCGATCTACGTGATTCGTGAAGTTTTTGCCCAGTTCGACAACCCAGCCATCCTCTTCTCCGGAGGTAAGGACAGCATCGTGGTCGCCCATTTGGCCCGCAAAGCGTTCTGGCCTGCGAAGATCCCGTTCCCGTTCGTGCACATCGACACCGGGCACAACTTCCCAGAGACTATGGCCTTTAGAAACCAACTCATAAAAGACCTCGGTGTTCAGCTTGTCGTAGGTTCTGTTCAAGAGTCTATCGACGAAGGTGCCGTGGTGGAAGAGACCGGTTTGAATGCCTCACGTAATGCCCTTCAGACGACCACTCTACTGGATACCATCGAGCGCAACAACTTTGACGCGTGTATGGGTGGTGCCCGTCGTGATGAAGAAAAAGCACGTGCGAAAGAGCGCTTCTTCTCGCACCGTGACGACTTCGGTCAGTGGGACCCTAAAAACCAGCGTCCAGAGCTTTGGAACATCTTCAACGGTAAAAAACGCATGGGGGAAAACTTCCGCGTGTTTCCGATCTCTAACTGGACAGAAATGGACGTATGGCAGTACATTTTAAAAGAAAACATTGCCATTCCTGAGCTCTACTTTGCGAAAGAACGCAACGTGATCTGGCGCAACGGCTCATGGCTCCCGGTAAGTGAGTTCATCACCCTTCGTGAAAATGAAGTACCACAAATGAAAATGGTCCGTTTCCGTACCCTTGGGGATATTACCATTACCGGTGGACAGGAAAGTGACGCAGATACCCTTGAGAAGATCGTTCAAGAGGTCGCTTCTTCGCGTCAAACTGAGCGCGGTAACCGCGAGGACGACAAGCGCAGTGAAAGCGCTATGGAAGACCGCAAGCGTCAAGGCTACTTCTAACCCATAACCATCAAAAAATACCCAAGATGGAAAACAATTTCGATACCAATTCCTACCTCAATATGGAACTCCTTCGCTTCACTACTGCCGGTAGTGTCGACGATGGTAAATCAACTCTTATTGGTCGATTGCTCTACGATAGCAAAAGCATCTTCGAGGACCAAGTCGCCCAGATCGAAGCCACCTCCACCAAAAGAGGGCTCGACCACGTCGATCTAAGTCTCTTTACCGACGGTCTGAAAGACGAGCGCGAGCAAGGCATCACTATTGATGTAGCCTACCGCTACTTCGCCACGCCCAAGCGCAAGTTCATCATCGCCGATACTCCGGGACACGTTCAGTATACCCGTAACATGGTGACCGGTGCTTCAACGGCTAATCTTGCACTTATCTTAGTAGATGCGCGCAAAGGAGTGATCGAACAAACCAAGCGTCATACCTTCATCGCTTCTCTCTTACAAATACCACACGTGTTTGTATGTATCAACAAGATGGACCTGGTAGATTACAGCCAAGAGGCCTACGATAGAGTAGTTAAAGAGTACACCGACTTTGCAGCAAAACTTAACGTCAAAGACGTTCGTTTCATCCCGATGTCTGCCCTCCACGGCGACAACGTAGTGTCTCGAGGAGACAACATGGGATGGTACGAAGGCGGCGCCCTACTCCATAACCTTGAAACCGTACACATCTCTTCAGACCACAACCTCAGAGACTGCAGATTCCCGGTACAAACGGTAATCCGTCCCCACAGCGACGAATACCACGACTTTAGAGGATATGCAGGTCGTGTTGCCGGTGGTGTCTTCAAAAAAGGAGATAGCGTAGTAGCACTTCCTTCAGGATTAGAAAGCAAGATTGCAGCCATTCACACGATGACTGGGGAACTCGAAGAGGCCTTCCCGCCACAGAGCGTTACGATCACTTTAGAAGACGATATAGACATCAGCAGGGGCGATGTAATAGTTCGCAGTGAGAATAGACCCGAAGGCCTTCAAGATTTAGACGTGATGTTGTGCTGGCTAAACGCAAACCCACCACGCCCAAGAGCGAAATATGTGATAAAACATACTACTGCAGAAGCAAGAGCAATGATCACAGAGATTCAGTACAAGATGGACATCAACACGCTACATAGGTTGGAGGACGATAAGGACATCAAAATGAATGATATCGCCAGAGTAAAGATTCATTGTACAAAACCCATTTTCGCGGACGAGTACACTCAGAATAGAGTAACAGGATCACTTATTTTAGTGGACGAAGCAACTAATGAGACGGTTGCTGCGGGGATGATGAGATAACAATAAGTTAAATTCCGAATGAACCAAATAAATAAGTTCAAACAAATTAGCATTTATGTGGCTTTTGTTCTGATTATTTTCTCAGCGTTTATTCAAAAGTTAATATTCAAAAATCAACTAAATATCGTTAACGAAATTGGTCTGTTTATTATAATTTTTTATTCTCTAAATAGCTTATTTTTTCGAAAATCAATTCATAAAAAATATTTAACATTAGTTGCCTTTTATTTTTACCTGGTTTTAATATCAATAGGGTCAAAACATTCCAATGGGATAATTATAGTGTTGCAGTCATTCATACATATAGAATTTTTTATCCTTTTTATTGCGCTTAAAGTCATTAATCAAACTTATAGCTGGAAACCAGAGCGAATCTTGAGAGTATTAGCGTTAATTACTATGCTTGGTGCAATTTTAAGTCTCGTATTCCCGAATTTATTTTTAGTTGAAGGTGAAGCATTCGATACTAATTCTAGAGTTCAAGGATTTCAACTGAATTCGAACGCGTTGGGTATATTTTTAGCCTACTATGTCTTTTATTTAGGTAATACACAATTATATAAAACTCATCGATTTGAATTTCTACTATCCCTTCTAATAGTAATGATTACAGGTTCGCGAAGTGCGGTATTAATTTTACTCATCGCGTTTTTCTTCTCAAATCAGAGTATTTTCAAGAAAGGGGTTGTAATAACTTTTAGCGTTGCTATTATTATGATTTTTGCGAGTAATGCTAGAATAATCGAGAAGTCTTTGAATAACGTTAATCAGATGAATGAAATAAGTGAATCGTCCTTTATTCGAGGAATTATGTTGCTTAATGCATATGATTTGGCCGTAGTTAATTTCCCTGTTGGAACAGGTGCTGGATCATTTGCATCGGCGCTATCAAGAAACAGTGATTTATATAGTGATTTGGGATTGTTGAAATATCAATCAATAAGAGAGGGTAGAGCTTTAAATGATTCCAATGCTGCTGCTATAGTCGGAGAGTTTGGTTTTTTAACTTTCATATTATATTATATTTTGGCTATTTTCTTTTTAAAAGATGCAACAAGTAGATTAAAAAATAAGGATAGGTTTAGTTTAATGAAGTTATTTATATTTATTGCCTTATTTAGTCCGTTTCTAAGAGGGTTTTTTTCAAGTACATATTATAGTCTGGCATTCTGCTTAACCTTTTACAGCTTAACAAATTATTACTACGAAAAGAATAGTCCTAATTCACCTCTTATAATGAAATGATAAAGTCGTTACTTAAGCAGTCATCTCAAGTTATGATAGTTAGGCTTATTAGCATGATGGCTTCTATAATTCTTTCTATTAAACTCGCTAATATACTAGGACCTGAGGGTGTAGGTGAGATTCAACTCTTACTCAAGATTTCTACGTATTTACTATTATTTGCGGTTATGGGCGCAGACACCTTAGTAACGAAAACAACAGCAGTTATTGTAGAAAATTCTGCGTCGAGAGATTATGACTATTTTTCAGTATCTCTTCGTTCTGGTGGGTTCTTGTCACTCGTTGTATTGTTTTTTACTTGGCTTTCATCAGATTCTTTAGTGACTTATGTTTTTCAGGGCATATCTAAGAACTCATTACAGTTGATACTACTCAGTTTACCTATAGATGTTATTGCGTTTATAATTTCGGGAAGATTATTGGGAAAAAGTCTTAATTGGCAAAGTCAATTAAACCACAAAGGATTGTTGCCCCTTGTGGTCTTAACGATTATCCTAGTATCTCCGTTAACTCCATATATATTATCGCCCAACCGTGTTATATGGATATATGTAGTAGGAAAGGCATTCGTTTTAACGATGATGATTGTAATAAACACAAATAATCGGATGCCAGGGCAGAATATTCAGGCCGGTTTTAAAAAATATTTCACCAAAATTCCATCGTTGTGGTCGTATTTTTTAGTTAATCTATCAAGAATTGTAAGTGGGAGTATAGATATTGTTTTTCTCGGGGTTTTTGAACCACTTAGTATTGTTGGTTTGTATGCAGTAGCCACGCGTGTAACCTTGGTGCCAGGATTAATAATATCTTCAGTAAACACGGTGTTAAGTCCAAAAGTAGCAATACTTGTTAAAAAGGGATCTTTAAGGGAAATGCGATTTGAGCTTTTAAAATTGCGAAAATTTCTATTTATTTTAGGTGTTTTAATAGTTGTAACTATGGCTTTGTTTGGACGATATGTTTTGGGTTTATGGGGTGAAGATTTTATTGAAGGATATCCTGTTATGATCGTCTTAATTATTGGACAATTTTTTAATATTACAACGGGCCCAGCTGGCGTTGTATTATTAATGAGTAATATGGAGAAGCAAAGACGGAACATTTCGTTAATCAAGCTGTTTTTACAGATTTTTCTACTGATAATATTAGTTCCATCGTTAGGTTTAATTGGCGCAGCACTAGCGACAAGTATAGCTGTTATTATTAGTAATTTATTAATGCTATACTATTCAAATAAATTGTTAAAGTATAATTGATATGTTTCCAGTGAAATTGATAAAAAAGAAGAGAATAGTGGCCTCTATAAATGCCTGTAATTACTCGTTCATACATATAAACAAAACAGGAGGAACGAGTATCTTGAGCGCATTAGGTCTAGATAAAACTCATTTGACGTGTAGGGAGCTTATCGACAAAATGACACTTTCCGAATGGAATAAAACTAAATCGATTGTGGTAATTAGGAACCCATGGGACAGAGTTGTCTCTTTGTATCACTACAGGGTAAAAACGAATCAGAACAATTTAAAGGAAATGGATATTTCGTTTAAAGATTGGTGCAATGAAGTATATGTGAATCGGAATCATTTTTACTATGACAAGCCTAAAATGTTTCAGCCTCAAATTTGTTGGATAGTAGACTATGATGAGGTAGTAAATGTAGACTATATATTAAGATTCGAGAGTTTAGAGAAAGACTTTCAAAATTTGGCTAAGGAAATGGGATTGGAAGTAAAATTAAAGCACCTGAACAGTACCAATAGAGATCATTATCGACGTTATTATGATGAAGAGACAAAAGAACTAATAAGCAATTGGTATAAAAATGACGTAAATGTTTTTGGCTACTCGTTTTAAGTATGCTTTAGTTGTTTTCTTTTTGTTTTTAACAACAGCTCAAGCACATCAATTAGTCAAATCGCTTTCATCTTACAAGATTGAATGGCGAGACAGTGTTATGTATTCGAATTACCTCGAGATGAGGATATTAAAAGATTATAAGTTAGAATTTAGCGGTCCCCGTAATAATGGAACTATTTATATTGATCCATTTGGTTGTATTGACAAGAAATTACCAGGATATGAATTCGAAGATAGTTATCACATTAGCAAGGAAAATGCTGAAAATTTTATTGTAAGAGCAAATTCCTTCCGGGGTTTGCGTTATGCCTTTCAATCTTTGCAATCTACATATGCATTTGATAGCACTTGTTTCTTTCCTATATACGAACACCCTGCTTTTGGTAAGAGAGTTCTTCATTTGAGCTTGACTCCTAATTCAACTGTTGAAGAGATAAAAGAATATGTTGATTTGGCTCATATACATAGATTTAATGTCATATGTCTGAAATTAAATAGAATTAAATTTGATGCGAGTTTTGATAATAAAGATGACCATATAAACTTAAGCGAGCTAAATAGAATTAAGAAGTATATTGAGAGTTACGATTTGGATATTATTCCTCACGTACCGCTCTTGACGCATCAGAAAAATCAAGGAATCCCGGACTCTTTGATGATTAACAAGGATACGTATAATCCCAACAGCCCGTACATACGAGATTATATTGAGAATCTTTTATCTGAAGTTATTGAAATTTTTAACCCAAATTATATTTTTGTAGGGCATGATGAACTTTACGGGTACAGAAACGAAAATCAATTGGTAAGGGTACAATCTAAAGTTTCCGAGACCGGATTCGCGGCCAGTTTAAATCATATTAGCTCTTTCCTTGCTCGTCGCGGTATAAAAACGATTATTTGGGGTGATATGTTTTTAGATAAAAAAATGTTCCCTGAAATGTATCCTAAGCATTTACGTGGGAATTCAGAGTTTAATAAAGAGCTAGGTCACGTAGAAAAGCAATTATTCTTTTTTGACTTTCATTATTGGGATCATGAATTAATTGACACATATAATTATTTGAAAAATAGAGGGCAAAATGCTGCTGGGGTTTGTTGGGGAGATACAACCAATATTAAATTATGGATTAATACAATTTGTACTGCGGAAAGTATGGTAGAAAATCGATGGATAATGGCCGTAACTTTTTCTGGCGCATTAAGTCATAGAAGTGAAAAATTAGTCAATAAGGGTTTATCTCTGACGGACGTTAAATCAATAATAGTTTACACAGGGGATTACTTTTGGAAGGGTCTTTAAATCAAATCTTTAAATGGACATAAGACAATTGAAACTCTTATTCGTAATAGGAGTGCACAAGGCGGGAACAACTTCGTTATATGAGTATTTGGCTGAACAAGTAGCTGTTTTTCGACCTTTGAAGAAAGAATTGCATTTTTTCACTGAGTATATTTACAATAATTCATCCTTTGATTATAGGGGTTACGCTGTGCATTTTAAAAATGCTAATGCCAACCAGATATGTTTAGATGTAACCCCTACATATTTGTATGGAGGTGAGCGACTTGCAAACGAACTTAAGATATTTACACAGGCTAAATTCCTCGTTATTCTTAGAGACCCGACCCAAAGATTTTATTCGTTTTATAGACAATCAATTAATCGAGGAGATATTGATAAATCAATGACGTTACGCGAGTTTTTTGACTTATCAAAAATAGAGTGGGAATCTGGCTTTAAGAGCCGAAGTTATATAAACAGGGGTCTTAGAGAAGGATGTTATTCGGTATATCTCAAGGATTGGTTTGATGTTTATGACAAGGAAAGAATCAAAGTAGTTTTTTTTGAAAACTTGATTGAAAATCCCGAGGGACAACTGAATTCAATCTATTCTTGGCTATCAATAGACAGACCTAAAGAGCGTATTTCGTTTGAAATAATGAATAAATCTTTTACACCGCGAAATCAAAGGTTGCATCGCTATATTATTTGGACATATGGTAAATTTGAGAAGCACTTCAGAAAGCATAGATCAATAACAGATTTAATAAAATCTATATATTCACTATTAAATAAAGTCTCGAATCCACAAAAACCGAATATTGAAGACATATCGTTTATTAGTGAATTCTATACCGTATACAATCGGGAATTAAGTAATTTATTAGAAGATCAAAAATTAGAATTTCCAGAATGGATAAAGCGTTAGATTATTTTGTTATAGTGGGTTTTTCAAGATCAGGAACAACATCTTTGTTCAATTATCTTTCTGATCATCCGGAGGTAAGTGTTTCGAAACGTAAAGAATTAAACTTCTTCAATAATACCATCAATAGGAATAATTTTGGGATTGTCGATATAAATTTAGAATGGAGTTATGCTAAATGCTTCAGTACTGAAGGAGGCGTAAAGATTGATGCAACTCCGGAGTATATTTGCAGCTTAGATAGCATTCGGCTTTTACATGATACATTAAGGAATAAGAATTACAAGATTGCTATTCTGGTACGAGACAGATTTGCGAGGCTAGAAAGTTGGTTTGATTATGCCCGAATGAAAGGAATAATGAAGTCTCGGGATAGTTTGTATAGGTTATTAATTAATGATGATCTCAATATTTCTGAGGCGGCTCGCGAGATCTACAAAAGAGAAAATGCACTAAATTATTATTACGATATAATTAGAAAAACATTGGATATTATACCAGAGGAAAACGTTATTATAATTCGAACAAGCGATCTTCGTGATGAACCGCTTAAAACTATGATGAGTCTTTCATGTATTTTGGGAATATCTAAAAAGTACTATCAAAGTTATGATTTTAGGGTATATAATAGGTCTTCAAAAAAGAGTCGTGTTGCTTTTGTCTATTGGATTAAATTAAGAAAGTTCATTCGTTCGGTTTATCGCCCTAAGTATCTACAATTATTATTTAAGTGGTTAAAGCGTTTAAACAGTCCTAAACTTATCGATTTAAATAGCCATTCTATAGAGAGGGGTTTAATTTCTGAAGAGTATAACGATATGTTTCGTAAGGATCAAGCTCTACTCGACTCCGAGTTTGGCCACCTAATTATTGGTTATGAAGATTAATGCATTTATCGTCGGCGCTCAAAAGAGTGGAAGCACAGCCATTTTTCAATATTTGAAATCTCATCCAAATGTCCTAGGTCACGAATTACCGGAAATAAGTTTTTTTCATACGCAAGAATTCGAATTAGGTGAGACATATTTGTGGGAAAAGTACTACCATAGAAAGGACAATCCGTCAAATAAGGTCATTTTAGCTAAACATGTGATGGAGTTTTCAATGTCACACGGTTTAGAAAGGATCAAGGCTCACAATGATAAAGTGAAAATAATCGTTTGCTTGCGTGACCCACTCGAGCGAGTACTATCGGCGTATAAATATGCAAGAAATGAAGGATGGGAAAAGAAAAGTCTAAATTATGCATTAGAAAATGAAAATAATAGACTGAAAAAATCCTGGAATAAAAATAAGAGCCTTGGTTATGTACATAATAGTTTGTACGGAACACATTTGAACAATTTGTTTAGTGTATTTCCCAAAGATCAGGTCTTAGTAATTAATCACAAAGACCTGAAAGATGATACACGTTCGACAATGATTAGAATATTAAGATATTTAAACCTTGAGATAATTCTTCCGGAAGAATTTACTGAGCGTAATGTTACTACTGAAGCGAAAAGCATTAAAGTAGCGCAGTTGATTCGGTCAATTATATCTTCAGATGGTCCTGCAAAAAAGATTGTTAAGAAGGTTATTCCTAGCTATAAGCTTTTGATTCTTAGAAATTGGCTACTCTCCCTCAACCGAACGAAGAAAATTGCGACTAAGCCGGTTTTAGATAGCAGTACAGAAGCTATGCTTTCAACGAAATTTGCTGCGGACTTTGAGCAATTGCCTACGGAATATCAAGAGTGGTTTAGTAAGTACAGTCGAAGGTGAAAAGAATATATATATGAGGGAATAGTCGAAGTGGTACTACCATTACGGCAAGGATTGTTGGTAAAATCCCAGGGTTTTTAGAGTTAACTGAATATCACTACTTCGAAAAATACCTAGAATTATGTAGTTCTGGAGAAAAGTTGAGTCAGGATGATTGTTTCATAATAGTAAGAGAAATGCTATCTATTTATTATCATGGATTTACAAATAATTGTCGCGGTCTTTCAAAATACGACGATGAGATTCAATTGATTTTAGGGTCAAAAAGTTTCGACGCGATCCAATTACACATAGCTATTTTCGATTATTTATCCAAGAAGAATAATTGCACTGCTTATGTCGAACAAACTCCTAATAATTTGTTGCACTATGAACAGATTCTCAAAATAAATAACGCAAAAATGATTGCTTTAATTAGAGATCCGAGCTTCGTTCTAAGATCTCAAAAGTCTAAATGGAAACGAAGTAGGTTATGCGCTTCTAAAGTATCATCTCGTGAAACCTTGCGTGCGCTATTAAACTATAATCCATTAATTACTTCGTTACAGTGGAAAATTAATGCCAAAAAATCTCTGGAGGATATTGAATGTAGTTGATCCGGAAAGATTGTTTTTTATGAAGTTTGAGGAAGTATTGAGTAAACCGGAACGTACGATTAATAAACTTTGTGATTTTCTCGAGGTAGGATACAGTAATGAGTTTTTTCATGTGCCATATATAGGGTCTTCCTACTCTAATGCTAACTCAGATAAAAGAGGTATAAGGGGCCTTCAGGCCTTTTCAAAGGACCATTCGTCAAGAGTAATTTCAAATGCTGTCAGTATTGTTTCTAAAGCTGAAATGAAGAAGCTTGGCTATAGTTCGAGAGTATTTTTGGATTCATCGCTGCTCACTCTTGTTTTATATATTGCTTTTATTCCAGTTCAGTTAATTCTAATAGTAGCTTTGAATATAAATCGGACTGAAAATTTTTTCTTATCTCTTAAGAATAGAGTAAGAGTATAGAATACTTATATATGTT
>Ga0233438_10004187_pt1 | contig 12851 bp, 10 predicted proteins | sample SI_123_September_FD_182720 | JGI IMG/M metagenome (GOLD analysis project Ga0233438, IMG submission 182720) | Seawater microbial communities from Saanich Inlet, British Columbia, Canada - SI_123_September2016_10_MG | ecosystem: Environmental > Aquatic > Marine > Inlet | place: Canada: British...
TCAGGAGAAGGTCGCAGGCTTGTTCGCAGCCACCTTCTCGACGGTCTCGGCGACCAGATTCAGCGGCCGGGCCATGGAATCGCGCGAATACTGTCCCCGCTGGGACCCAGCCAGACCGAACTCAAGCACGCCCGTCAGGCCGCGCAGACTGGGGTCATCCACCAGAATGTCGAAAAGCGGGGCTGCCGAGGCCAATTGGCCGGCCTGCTTGGCGACCTCAGGGGTCGGCAAGAACAAAAGTCCGTTATTATCGAAGAACGGCCCGCCACCCGGACGCCTGATCCAAATGAACCTATCGGTCTGTGGGAGCAACCTCTTCTCAAGAGCGGCGGCGGCCTGCCGCGAGAGTTCCGGCGTCGGGGCCTCCACAACGGCCAAAATGCTGTCATTTCGGCCCGGGAATGCCTTTTCGAAGTCAATTTCGCGCTTTCGCCAGTCCAGATTAGGAGAAATCAGCGTCGCAACGTCGGTATTGATGGCGAAGTTCCGTTGGGAATAGACGCCTGCCGCCGCTGCCAAAGCCACGCCGGCCAGGAGGACCAGCCATGCATGGCGCGTGCAAAAACGAACAAGCGATACAATAGTCCTTGTCAGCACAGGTTTTCTTTCTATTTCTGGCGACCAGCTTGGGGTAAAGGCAACTGCCGGGGAGGCAGCGTGTTAACTTACTGATGCCTCAAACGATGCCCTTAAGTCACACAATAGTGGCATTTAGCCAGCGGTTCCTCAGAACTACTGCTGAATAGCTGCAATAATGCTACACTGCAAAATGTTCCCGTCTTGTTCCACAGTCGCATTGGAAGCCTTGGTATGACCTCATCGACCCCATTGCTCGACGCAATCAAATCGCCCGCAGACCTTCGCAAGCTGAAGGAAAGCGAACTGCCTCAAGTCGCTGCGGAACTCCGCGCGGAAACGATTAGCGCGGTTGCGGTCACTGGCGGTCATCTGGGCTCCGGTCTCGGTGTCGTTGAACTGACGGTTGCAATACATCATGTTTTTAATACGCCCTCCGACCGCGTCATTTGGGACGTCGGCCATCAGGCCTATCCGCACAAGATTCTGACCGAGCGGCGCGACCGGATTCGGACCCTGCGTCAGGTTGGCGGCCTGTCCGGCTTCACCAAGCGCGCAGAGAGCGAATACGATTGTTTCGGCGCCGCCCACTCGTCGACGTCCATTTCAGCAGGCCTCGGCATGGCCGTCGCGCGCGATCTTGCCGGTGAAGAGCGAAATATCGTCGCAGTGATCGGCGACGGCGCGATGTCCGCCGGCATGGCCTACGAGGCGATGAACAATGCCGGCGCGATGGATTCGCGCCTGATTGTTATTCTCAATGACAATGAGATGTCGATTGCGCCGCCGGTCGGTGCAATGTCGTCCTATCTGTCGCGCCTGACGTCCAGCAACACCTACCGCTCGCTGCGCGAAATCGGCAAGCAGGTTGCCAAGCGCCTTCCGAAATTCGTCGAGAAGGGCGCGCAGCGCGCCGAGGAGTATGCCCGCGGTATGCTCTCGGGTGGCACGCTGTTCGAGGAACTCGGCTTCTACTATGTCGGTCCGATCGACGGCCATAACCTCGATCATCTTCTGCCGGTTCTGAAGAACGTACGCGATTCGAAGGTCGGCCCGACGCTGATCCACGTCGTGACCGAAAAGGGCAAGGGTTACTCCCACGCCGAGACCGCTTCGGACAAATATCACGGCGTCGTCAAATTCGACGTGGCCACCGGCAAGCAGGCGAAGGCCCAGGCCAACGCCCCCGCCTACACCAAGGTGTTCGGCACCAGCCTCGTCAAGGAGGCCGAAAGGGACGACAAGATCGTCGCCATCACCGCTGCGATGCCATCCGGCACCGGCGTCGATATCTTCAGCAAGGCCTTCCCTGAGCGCACGTTCGACGTCGGTATCGCCGAGCAGCATGGCGTGACCTTCGCCGCCGGTCTTGCGTCCGAAGGCATGAAACCGTTCGTCGCGATCTACTCGACCTTCCTGCAGCGTGCTTACGACCAGGTGGTGCACGACGTCGCCATTCAGGGCCTGCCGGTCCGCTTCATCATCGACCGCGCCGGTCTCGTCGGCGCCGACGGACCGACCCATGCGGGTTCGTTCGATCTGGCCTATCTCGGCTGCCTGCCGGGTATGGTGCTGATGGCCGCGGCCGATGAGGCCGAACTGGTGCACATGGTCGCCACCGCCGCCGCGATCGACGACCGCCCCTCCGCCATCCGCTTCCCGCGCGGTGACGGTGTCGGTGTGGACCTGCCGTCGGTCGGCGTTCCGCTGGAGATCGGCAAGGGCCGGATCATCCGCGAGGGCACCTCGGTAGCGCTGGTATCGCTCGGAACCCGCCTTCAGGAGTGCCTGAAAGCTGCAGATATTCTAAAAACCCATGGCTTAACGGCGACCGTTGCCGATGCCAGATTTGCCAAGCCGATCGACACGGACATGATCCTGCGTCTGGCGCGGGATCACGATGTGCTCGTCACCGTCGAGGAAGGCTCGATCGGCGGCTTTGGCGCGCAGGTCCTGCATACGCTTGCAGAGAACGGCGCCCTGGACAAAGGACTGAGGGTTCGCTCGATGGTTCTCCCGGATACGTTTATCGATCAGGACAGCCCTGCCGCGATGTATGCAAAGGCCGGTCTCGACGCCAAGGGCATCGTGACGCGCGTCTTCGAGGCGCTTGGCCGCGAAGGCGAGATCAGCGCGGTGCAGCTTGCTTAATCACGTGCCCCAAAAAGCCGAGATGAAAATCCTGCTGGCTCAGCCCCGCGGGTTTTGCGCTGGCGTTGTACGCGCGATCGAGATCGTCGAACGCGCGCTCGAGAAGTACGGGCCGCCGGTCTACGTCCGCCACGAGATCGTGCACAACAAGTACGTGGTCGAAAGCCTGAAAGCCAAGGGCGCAGTGTTCGTCGAGGATCTCCACGAGGTCCCGGCCAACGCGATCACGGTGTTCAGCGCCCATGGCGTCGCCAAGAGCGTCGAGGAAGAAGCCGCATCGCGCAGTCTTCCGGTCCTCAACGCCACCTGCCCGCTGGTCACGAAAGTTCACAATCAAGGCAAGCGCTACGTCTCCAAGGGACGCAAGCTGGTCCTGATCGGCCACGAAGGCCACCCTGAAGTCGTCGGCACCATGGGTCAGGTTCCCGGCCCTGTGATCCTCGTCCAGAGCGTCGAGGACGTCGCGGCGCTCGACCTGCCGAGCGACGAGCCAATGGCCTACATCACCCAGACCACGCTCAGCGTCGACGACACCCGCGATATCATCGCGGCCCTTGAGGACCGCTTCAGCGACCTCGAAGGCCCGGATACCCGCGATATCTGCTATGCGACACAAAACCGCCAGTCTTCGGTGCGAGACCTCAGCAAGCTCGTCGACGTCATTTTGGTGGTCGGCGCAACCAACAGTTCCAACTCCAACCGCCTCCGCGAAATCGGGACCGAAGTTGGCGTCCCGAGTTACCTCATCGCCGACGGCAGCCAGCTCAATCCAGAATGGTTGAAGGACGCGAAAACCGTCGGCATCACCGCGGGCGCCTCGGCGCCGGAGGTGCTGGTAGACGATGTGATTGACGCCCTGCGGAGAATCGGACCGGTGACAGTGTCCGTGCTGCCGGGCCGGGAGGAAAATATCGAATTCAGACTGCCGGCCGAGCTGGTCCAACGCCAGCCGCGGCTCTCTCCCGTGATGCAAGAAAGATAAACATTCATGGCGATACCTTTTTTCAAAGAGATCAAGATCGGCTCGTACCTTGTTAAGCAGAAGCTGCTTGGCCGTAAGCGTTATCCTCTGGTGCTGATGCTGGAGCCGTTGTTTCGCTGCAACCTCGCCTGCGTCGGTTGCGGCAAGATCGATTATCCCGATGCAATCCTCAATCGCCGCATGTCGGCGCAGGAGTGCTGGGACGCCGCCGACGAATGCGGCGCACCGATGGTTGCGATCCCCGGCGGCGAGCCGCTGATCCACAAGGAGATCGGCGAAATCGTGCGCGGCCTGGTCGAGCGCAAGAAGTTCGTCTCGCTCTGCACCAACGCGCTGCTGCTCGAGAAGAAGCTCGATCTGTTCGAGCCCTCGCCTTACCTGTTCTTCTCGGTGCATCTCGACGGCCTGAAGGATCATCACGACAAGGCCGTGTCGCAGAAGGGCGTGTTCGATCGCGCCGTGTCCGCGATCAAGGCTGCCAAGGCCCGCGGCTTCACCGTCAACGTCAACGCGACCATCTTCGACGGCCATCCGGCCGAGGAGATCGCCAAGTTCCTCGACTTCACGACCGAGCTTGGAGTCGGCGTCTCGATGTCGCCGGGCTACGCCTATGAGCGCGCGCCGGATCAGGAGCACTTCCTGAACCGCACCAAGACCAAGAATCTGTTCCGCGACGTCTTCGCGCTCGGCAAGGGCAAGAAGTGGAATTTCATGCACTCCGGCCTGTTCCTCGACTTCCTCGCCGGCAACCAGAACTTCGAGTGCGAGCCGTGGGGCATGCCTGCCCGCAACATCTTCGGCTGGCAGAAGCCCTGCTATCTGCTCGGTGAAGGCTACACCAAGACCTTCAAGGAGCTGATGGAAACCACCGATTGGGATACCTACGGCACCGGCAAGTATGAGAAGTGCGCCGACTGTATGGCCCATTGCGGCTACGAGCCGACGGCTGCCAATGCTGCGGTGAGCAATCCGTTCAAGGCGCTGAAAGTCGCGATGTTCGGCATCAAGACCGAAGGTCCGATGGCGCCCGAGATCGATCTCTCCAAGCAGCGTCCGGCACAGTACGTGTTCTCGTCGGAAGTGCAGAAGCGCCTGTCGGAAATCCGTACCGACGAAGCAAAGGCGGCGGAAGCCAAGGCAGCGAAGCTCGCTGCGCAGACCGCAGCTCCGGCAACCAACGCATCGACCGCCGCCTGATTTCAGACCGCACTCATTCAAAAGGCGCGAGCTCGCGCCTTTTTTATTGTTGTTACCTTAGAGGTTAGTTGACTGGCGTCATTGCGAGGAGCGCTTGCGACGAAGCAATCCACCTTAACTCGGCCGTTGTTCGGTCTCGATTGCTTCGCTTCGCTCGCAATGACGAAGAAAGAGAGCCGCTAGCCCAACGCTTCTCGGCAGCCGCGCAGCGACTTGAGGGCGCGGCTGAAGTCGCGCCCCGTCGAAATCAGATGCGGGATCGACTTCGGGTTACGCGCGATCCCGCGCATTACCTTCCACATATCGACATTGCCGTTCGGCTTGATCGCGCTCATCGTCAGTTCCGGAAGCGCGCGGTGCGCAGGGTCGCTGATAACGCGCACCGCCGCAAACGGCAGGCCGTTGTGTTCAGCGTATCTCGCAGCGATATGGCTCTCCATGTCGACCGCATCGGCGCCGGTGGTGGCGCGCAGCGCGGCCTTGGCCACCTTACCCGTTACGACCTCTTCGACGCCCGCAAGGACGCCCGAAACGATCGAGCGGCGGCGCTTCGTCGGCAACGTGACGAGATTCTCTGTCAGAGACGCTTCTGTCGACCAGCGCGCGCTTGCGGTGACGATCCGGGATGCGACGACGACGTCACCTGACTTCAGCGACGGATTGAGGCCACCTGCCACGCCAAAGCTCACGATGCCGCGAATGCTCGCCGGGTCGAACGACGTCATCATTTCGCGTAGCTGAACTGGATTGCTGGAACTGCAGATGACGGTGAGACCGGGCCCGGCAGCGATGCGGGCCTCCTGTTTCAAGCCAGTAACAATCAGGACCGGCAGCCCGTCGTGTGCGGCGTCCCCGCCCGCGCCTATAATCACATTCCTATCCCCACGAAGCGGCTGTTAGTATTACGCAGATTCCGGTACCGCGCCAGCGCCCACAGCGGGAAGAACTTGGAATACCCGTGGTATCGCAAATAGAACACACGTGGAAACCCGCCCCCGGTGTACTGGGGCTCGGTCCATAGCCCATCCCTGGTCTGATTTTGAATCAAATTGGCGATGCCACGCTGGGTCGCGGGATGATCCACCTTCCCGGCCGCCATCAGGGCCAGCGTCGCCCAAGCCGTTTGCGAGGCTGAGGTTTCCGACTTCACGTAGCCCTTGTAATCGAGCCGGTAGCTGTTGCCGTCCTCGCCCCAGCCGCCGTCGCTGTTCTGAATCGCGATCAGCCAGTCCGCGGCTTTGCGAATCACCGGATCGTCGTGATCGACGCCGGCTGCGTTCAGCGCACAGAGCACGGACCATGTCCCGTAAATGTAATTGACGCCCCAGCGGCCGAACCATGAGCCATCCGGCAATTGGGTGCGGCGAAGGTATTCGATGCCACGCGCCAACGCCTCGCTGGTCTTGGCCGTCTCGCCAAGCTGCGCCAGCATCGAGACGCAGCGCGCGGTGACGTCCTCAGTCGGTGGATCAAGCAGCGCGCCGTGATCCGAGAACGGAATGTTGTTCAGATAGTACTCGAGGTTGTCGGCATCGAACGCAGCCCAGCCGCCGTCCTTGCTTTGCAGGCCCAGCAGCCATTCGCGGCCGCGCGCGATCGCCTCGTCGTATTTGGCGCCTGCGCTTAGGGTACCGCGCGCACGATCCATCGCCATAACGACAACAGCGGTATCGTCGAGATCCGGATAATGCGCATTGTTGTACTGGAACGCCCAGCCGCCAGGCCGCACGCCTGGCCGCTTCTCGATCCAGTCACCCTCGATATCGAGAACCTGCTTGGGCTTGAGCCAGTCAAGCGCGGCCTTCGCCGACGCTTCAGCCTTCTCCCCGCCGACTTCGATCATGGCGTGTGCGGTCAGCGCGGTATCCCAGATCGGCGACACGCACGGCTGGCAGTAAGCTTCGCCGTCCTTGATGACGAGCAGATTCTCGACCGACTGCCGCGCCAGCACATAATGCGGATGATCCTTTGGATAGCCGAGCAGATCATACATCATGACGGTGTTGGCCATCGCCGGGAAGATCGCACCGAGACCGTCAACGCCATTCAGGCGCTCGGTGACGAACGCCACCGCCTTGTCGATAGCGCGCTGGCGCGGGGCTTTTGGAAACAGCGGATCGACAACGCGCAAGACCTTGTCGAGAAGATTGAAGCCCGTGAACCAGAGCTGGCTCTGGTGCGGCGCCTTCGCCGTCATGCCGATCGACTTCGGATCTTCGAGAAACAGTTCATCGATGCCGACGCCCAGCGGATTACGCGCGCGCGGCTTCTTGTTCATCAGCACCAGCAACGGCACGATGACAGTGCGCGCCCAGTACGAAATCTTGGTCAGATGGATCGGAAACCAGCGCGGCAGCAACATGATTTCAACAGGCATCATCGGCGCGGCACGCCATGTCACGACGCCGAACAGCGCCAGCATAATGCGGGTGAACACGTTGCTCTTGATCGCGCCGCCGCGTCGAAGCATCTCCTCGCGCGCTTTCTTCATATGCGGCGCATCGGGCGAGTCACCGATCATCTTGAGCGCGAAGTAGGCCTTCACGCTGGCGCTCATATCGAACTCGTGGCCGTAGAACAGCGACCAGCCGCCGTTCTCGTTCTGGATACGGCGAAGATAGTTCGCGATCTTGGCTTCCAGCACGGCATCCACAGGCTCGGCCAGATAGTGCCGCAGCAAGACGTACTCGGCCGGAATCGTTGCGTCGGCCTCCAGTTCGAACACCCAGTGTCCGTCAGGCATACGCGTATCCAGAATCGCGCGGCTGGCAGCTGCGATACTGCTTTCGAGGGCCGGCGCAGTTGGCGCAGCATCGGCCTTATGGTCGTCAAGGAGAGTCATGGAACTCCGTAAAATGCTGAATTTATTGCATTTTCAGGGCCATATCGGCAGCCTGATCACCTGAGCGGATAGCCCCCTCAATGGTCGCTGGGAGTCCCGTATCAGTCCAATCGCCCGCGAGGAACAGGTTTTTCCAATCGGTGGCAGTCCCTGGACGCATGGCATTTTGTTCCGGGGTTGCCTCAAATGTGGCACGGCGTTCGCGCACAATCTGCCATGGCGGCAGCGGCCCGTTCGCTACATCATCGCTAAGACCGGCGGCCTTGCAGATGTCGTGCCAGATGTCGCGCGCCAATTGTTCACGCGGCACATTCACCAGCCGGTCGGCATTACTGATGGTGATCGACAGCCGCTGCGGAAACGCGAACAGCCATTCGATCAGTCCACCGACCACGCCCATCATTGGCGGCATGTTGTCCGGCGGATCGTAGCGAAAATGCGCGTTGACGATCGCGCGGAATTTTGTCGGCGTCTTCAACCCGAGCAGGATGGATGATGCAGAGCGTGGCGGCACTGCGAGCACCACAACATCGCTCGGTGCCACCGTGATCGTGTCGTCGCCGAACTCCAGCGCCGAGATTGTCTCGCCTGCCATCAGCACCTGACGCAGCTCGTGGCCGAGGTTGACCGTGCCGCCCTTCTCGCGGATCAGCTTGAGCGCAGGATCGACCAGCACTGTGCTGAGCCCCTCGCGCGCGATCAGCGGACGGCAGGATTTGCCACCGGCGAGCAGCGTCTCGCGCACGATCGCGCCCGCGAGGCCCGCCGAGCCCTCCGGCGGATCGACATTGAGCGCCGCAAGCATCAGAGGTTGAACAAGGCGGTCATAGAGCTTGCCTTCGCACGTAATCGTCTTGCCGATCAGCGCGTCATTGCCTGCCCAGACCAGCGGAGCCAGCGCGAGATAATCTCCAACGCCGGTATCCGGCACGCGGCGATCCCTGGAAAACACCCATGTCGGCAAACGGCCATTGCCGAGATCGAGCTTCCATCGCTTGTCGTTCTTCAGGTCGACGAAATCGAACTGCGCGCGTTCCGGCCCGACCAGGCCATCCTCGCTTCCGATCGACAGGGCATAGGAGCGTGCGTGCAGATTGCCCGACAGCAGCAGGTGGTTGCCGTTGTCGATGACCATGTCGGTCGCGCCGTCGTAATACGAGCGGCAGCGGCCACCGGCCTGCTGTGTCGCCTCGTGAACGTGGACTTCAAATCCTTCATTCGCGAGCCGAACACCCGCGGACAGGCCGGAAACTCCGGCGCCGATGATATGAGCTTTTGCCATCAGATGAATGCGTACCGAATGAGAATGAAAATCTTGGCTGCCTTGCTGAGCTTGACCGGCTTGCGCGGCAACGCGAAGCCACGCTCAACCAGCTTTTCGAGAATCGCGTGGTAGTATTCCGACATGATCTTCGGCGCGCGGACCACGCGTCGTGAATTGCGCGCCATGATGTCGTTCGACTTGGCAAAGTGATCCCGCGCCTGCTTCAGGATGCCTTCGCATACCCGTGGCAGCCGCGGATCTGATGCGACCACCAGCGGATCGTTCGACATGATTCCGGCGGCGTTGAGGTCTTCACGCGGCAGGTATAGCCGGCCGAGACCGGCGTCCTCGTCGATATCGCGCAGGATGTTGGTCAGTTGAAGCGCACGGCCGAGGTGATGCGCCAGCAGGATGCCGTCGTCCTCGCCGAGGCCGAATACCCGCACTGACAACCGTCCCACCGCGCTCGCGACCCGGTCGCAATAAAGATCGAGCGTCCGCGCATCCGGCGCGCGGATGTCGGCGGGCACGTCCATCTCCATGCCATCGATAATGGCGATGAAATCTTCGCGGCGCAGTCCGAACTGCTTCACCGACGACACGTAGTCGCGCAGATGCGGCGGCGGATTTCCGGCATAAAGCGCGTCGATATCGTGCCGCCACTGATCCAGCGCCTTCAGTCGCTCGGGGCGCGGACCGTCGGAATCGGCGATGTCATCGACCTGCCGGCAAAAGCTGTAGATCTGGAACATCGCCTCGCGCTGCTCGCGCGGCAGAATGCGCATCGCTGCATAGAACGAACTGCCGGAGGCCGAACCTTCGGGCGTGATTTTTGACGTGATATCAGCAGTGGTCATGATGCATCACGCGCCGGAAACGTGCCGAACCACAGGCGTCTGCCCGGTCGCGCGCTGGTACAAGGCGCGCGCCATTGCCGAGAGCGCAACGCCCAGCATCTGCTGCTTGGAAAGATGAACGCGCTCGCTCAACGGATCGCGGACCTTCAGCAGATTGACGATCCTGTCGGCGAAAGCATCGATCACGGCGATCTCCAGCCCGAGACGCGTATCCTTCACTTCGCCGGGAAGCGAGCGTCCCTTATTCAAAAGCGCTTCCGTCCGGCGCGCCAGATCTTGCAGGCATTTCAGCAAGGCGGGCGGCGCGTGCCCCTCGCCCAGCATCTCCACCGTCGCACCTGCAGCGGCAAGCGCATCGCGTGGAATATAAACGCGGTCGAGGTCGAGGTAGTCCTTGCCGCAATCCTGCAGATGGTTGTTGATCTGCAAGGCGGCGCAGATTGCGTCGGACGCCGCCCACGTCGAGCGATCCTCGCCGTGGACATCCAGCATGAAGCGGCCGACCGGCATCGCCGAGAGCGAGCAGTAGTGAATCAGCTCGTCCCAGTTTTCGTAACGCAGCTTGGTGACATCGAGACGAAACGCATTCAGCAGATCCTGCGCATGCTTCGGCGACATCCCGCGTTCGGCAAATGCAGCCCGCAGCGCCACAGCTTCAGGCTGGCTGTCGCCCTTGCCCAGCAGTTCAGCCTCCAGCAAGTCGAGCTTGTCCAGCTTGTCCTGCGGCGCCAGCGATGCATGATCGGCAACGTCGTCACCGGTACGCACGAAGTTATAGAACGCAAGAATCAACGCGCGATGACGCGGATGAATGATCCACGATGCGACCGGAAAGTTCTCGTCCTTATGGCCTTTGCCTGAACGCAATTCGCCTGCTGTTGTCATTACGAACCGGATACCTGTGCTTGGGCGCGGCCTTTCCACATTCCGCCACGTCCCTGAAAATGCTGGACCGCGGAATTGACCGTGAAAACCATGTAAGCGATTGCGATTACGGGGAGCGCGGGCCCCCAAAGCGCGGATTGCCCATAATATCGCAGGGTGGGCTGGAACGCGAGCGCCATCAGCACCCATGCCGCCGCTGCAAACATCGCAGCAAAACCGTGGCTGAACAGTGCGATCAGGACAGGCGCCAGAAACACGAGACACATGGCAAGAATGGTTCCGATCAGGATCACCACTGAGTATCGCAGTTGCGCATAGGCCGACCGGGAAATCATCTGCCCGACACTGGCGATGGTATCCGATGCGCGAACGCTTTTGACGTCCTGCGAAAAACCAAGCCATACAGGCCCCTGCGTCTTCAGCCTCGCGCCGAGAGCACAGTCATCGATCAGAGATCCACGGATCGCATCGATACCGCCGGCATTTTTCAACGCATCCCAGCGGGCAAGAATGCAGCCGCCAGCCGCAGCCGCGGTCGAGCGCGCGGGATTGCGAACCCAGCCGAACGGGTAAAGCATTCCGAAGAAGAAGATGAACGCGGGGATCAGGTATTTTTCCGCAAAGCTCTCGCAACGGAGCTTCGCCATCACAGACGTCATCGCGAATTTGTCATTCTGCGCGCGCGCCACCAGCCGCATCAGCACATCGCCGGTATAGACGATGTCCGCATCGGTCAGCAGGACGTAATCCGGAGGCGACGATCGTCCCTCGACCGTTGTGAGGCCCTGCTTCACCGCCCACAGCTTGCCGGTCCAGCCTGACGGCAACGGACGCCCCTGCAACACCGTGAGACGATCCGAGGCCCCAATCGCAGCGGCGGCCTCGCTCGCAATTTGCGAGGTACCGTCCTGGCTTTGATCGTCAACCAGGATCATCGATAACACGCCGGGATAACGTTGGCTCAGAATCGAAGTCACGCAAGCGCCGACACCCGCAGCCTCGTCCCGCGCCGGCACGACGACGGCAATCGATGGCCAGTTCATGAAGCCGGGAGCAGGCGCGAGGTCATCGAATTTCTGCGTTCGCCAGAAGTCGCCCCGGGCCGCGATCAGATAGATCCAGATCGCGAGAGCGAGTACGGCGACGACCAATGAGATTTGAGCAAACAATTCAGGCTCACGAGCAGGGTTGAACGGCGATGGCACAGGCCTCCGCTGCAGTCGATTAGCAGGTTCGCGCCTCCTAGCACAATCCTCCGCTGTGGGGAAATATACCTGTTATTTCAGTATTTTATGGCCACGCTCCAGAGGCGCGCTGGGCACCTAGCGGGCGGCTTCGCCGTATCAGGGCCGATTCAGGGAACCGTCAGACGTTTTGGCCAGCCGCGAAACCCGACGACCACGCCCACTGGAAATTAAAGCCGCCGAGGTGGCCTGTGACATCGATGACCTCGCCGACAAAGAACAATCCCGGCACGGACTTGGCTTCAAAGCTCTTGGACGACAATTCCGCCGTATCGACCCCACCCAGGGTGACCTCCGCCGTCCGGTAGCCTTCGGTGCCGCGCGGGGTCACCTGCCACTTGTTCACGAACATCGCGACCGCCTGCAATTGCCGGTCAGACAGATCCGCCATGCGCGAGGCTCGCCCGCCCGCCCCTGCGGTCATTTGCGCCAGCCGCCCTGGCAGCAATCGCGCAAGTCCCGTCGCCAATTCCTGACGCGGATGATCGCGCCGCATCTCTTTCAACGCCGCGAAGACGTCGATGCCGGGCGCCATATCGATCTGAATATCGTCGCCGTCACGCCAATAGGATGAAATTTGCAGAATTGCCGGACCGCTCAATCCGCGATGGGTGAACAGCATCGCCTCGTCGAACTGCGTCCCGTCGCATTTCACCACCGCTTCGACGGAAACTCCGGCAAGGTCTTTTGATCGCGCCAGCAAAGCCTCATCGAATGTCAGCGGGACAAGTCCTGCCCGTGGGGGCACGATCTTGAGACCGAACTGTTCGGCGACTTTGTAGCCGAAGCCGCTCGATCCCATCTTGGGAATGGACGGGCCGCCGGTGGCGACGACCAGCGAGCGCCCGCGCAT
>Ga0233438_10004195_pt1 | contig 12835 bp, 20 predicted proteins | sample SI_123_September_FD_182720 | JGI IMG/M metagenome (GOLD analysis project Ga0233438, IMG submission 182720) | Seawater microbial communities from Saanich Inlet, British Columbia, Canada - SI_123_September2016_10_MG | ecosystem: Environmental > Aquatic > Marine > Inlet | place: Canada: British...
ATGTCATAAGTGGTTTCAATGTAAGCGTTGTTTATTTTTACTTCAGTTCTTACAATGCCAGGACAAATCTCTCTGTCACTGATTACCACTGAAGAATTTAGTATTGCATGGGCAGGTGAAGCAAATAATAACAACAAAAATATCATACGCACTTCATTTCATCAAGTTTGGCAACTGCTAATGTCTCAACAATCAACCAAGTTAGTTCTCCACTAATCATGTACTGGTCACAGAAGAACTCAACAGAATCCTCAATGATTTCTTTCAGTTCATTGTGTGTTTCAAAATCCATTTTGTAAGTCATAATAGATCGAGTCCTGTTAGTTTGAGGGGCATTGATGTGAAGGGTGAGAGTTTATAAGCATCAGTAAGGTTACAAAGAGATTTAACCTGTGCAGTTTTAGCATTCTTTGGTGCGTAAACCTTACCATGTCTGATAAACCCCCAAATGGTCTTAACTTGTCTGCCACAGGCGTAATCATAATCATACTCGTGGACTAACCACACCTTGTAAGACAACTTACCCACCTGCTCTACCTGGTGATGGTAGGGTCCCAGAGGGTTTGGGAGCAGGTAATGGACTTGGTCAGGTGTGGGGGTCATAAGGAGGGTCACAGGGTCACAGGAGGAGTGCTCCAGGTCGTAATGGTTTCAGGTGTGGTGGTGTCAGTGCTAACCTCACCACTCACCTTCTGGAATAACTCAAGGAAGACGCCCTTGGTGTCATCATCAAAACGATTACAGCAGAGTTGGATTGCTTTGTTGATGTCTCCCCATATCATAAACGCTTTACAGATGGATGCCAAGCGACGAGTGGAAATTACATCATCAATGCCACCCTCTGTGAATGTTGTCCTAATGATGCTTGCCCAATCTGTGAGGTTCTCAACCAGTGATAAACACTCTGTTTGACCCAGTGAAACCAGGAGGCGAGTCATAATCTTACGCTCAGTTGCCACATTGGGGTAACTCTGCTCAAAGGTTACTGCAAACCTGTCAAGGAATGCTTCATTTTGAACATTAGCACCAATGAACCTGCCATCATCAGAACCTTTGCCTTTAGTGTTGGCACATGCCACAATGTTGAATCCAGGTGCAGGTTGAACAAACTCACCTGTTTTCTTGATGTAAAGACCTTTACCCTCAAGAATGGACTGGAGACACAAGACCTTAGAACTTGCAAGGTCAACCTCATCTAACAGGAGAACTGCACCACGCTGAAGAGCATCAACAACAGGACCATAATGAAACACTGTGTTACCATCTAACAACCTGAATCCACCAATAAGGTCACTCTCATCTGTTTCCAGTGTGAAGTTAACCCTGATCAATTCACGACCCAGTTTAGCACAAACTTGCTCAACTGATTGTGTTTTACCATTACCAGACAAACCCTGAATGTAAAGGGGCATGAATGTTTTAGACTTGACAATGGTTTCAATGTCCTTGAAGTTGCCCCATGGAACATAAAGTGAATCTTTCTCAGGAATGAGTGATGTTACTGGTGTTTCACATGGTGCACTGATGTTATCAGTGTGACCAGTGTTACACATTGTGTCCTTCTCATAAGTGGAAAGATCAAACACACCGCGACCAACTTTATAAAGTTTGAGGTTTTTGTTGAGGGTGGCGAGTGAAATGCCAATCTCACCACTTACAGATTTCAGTTCTTTGGTTGTTACCATTTGCCCAAACTGCTCAATGAGTGCTGGAATGGTTTCTGTTGGATTGAATTTTGACATGTGGTTTTCCTTGTTTACCTCTTTATTATAAGGGGTCAGAGGGGGTCTTGCCAACCCCCAAACCCATTAGCATCACTTATGAGTGAGATAAGTTGTGCTTATGCTAATGTCTCCACCATTGATGCTAAAACTGCCTTGTTAGACTGCTTACTTTTCATAAACTTCTTGAATGCTGATTTGATTTTAGACTTTGAACTGCCATCATCCACTTCAATTTCAGTTTGTGGTGGTGTGAATGTTTTGGGATTGATTAACACAATGGTGTTCCAACCTTTTGATTTGAATGTTACACCACCTTCCTTCTTAAATGTGGGAATGTGAGTGTAAAAATCAGTAATTTTCTGATTAGAGCAGTAATTGGAACACCGCGTTTGTGTTCCAAGGAAGATGTTTATAACACTTATGTCCTTCACCTTAGTCTCTAACCAGTGTGCCAGGTGTGTTGTTTGTTCAGACATCCCACCCAATGAAATAACATTAGAACCATCTCTCAACATCACTTTACAGTAATGTGAATAACAGGGAGTGATGTAATCATGTGATGTGTAACCTTTGCGTAATGAATAATGATAAACAGGTGATGACTCACCATCAGTAACACACACAAATGAAACCTTTTGGGTTTTAGTCTTTGACTTAAACTCCTCAATGACAGATGGCATCAATGTCAACACATTATTCAATGGTGTGCCACCCATCTCCATGATGTTGGAGTGTGGCCACAATGATGAGCTGTGTTCAACATGATGACCCTCACACCACAAGTGGAGCAAGTCAGTGTCAATGTCTCTGTTTTTAGATGATGAACTAACAACCTCAACCAAACTTATCCCTTCAGGACAAATGCAATCAACATTTGTTAGGTCATAATTCTGTCTCTCAAAGTTATTATTACTGGTGAAGGTCATAACTTTGAATGGAATCTGAACTTTGCGACAGAACTGAACCAGTGTGATGATTTGTTTAACAACAGAGATTGTTATGTTACACATTGACCCTGACCAGTCCAGTAACATCACCATCCCATGACTCTTACCATCTGGTGTCACTGACTGACGCAGGAAGATGTCATCTGTGAGTTTGTAATCAAACAGGCGGTTAACATTTAACTCACCAGTTTTATTCTCTTTGGTCCTGGCGTGAGCATCAGCAGACTTGCGCATTTCAAACTGCTGGACCATAAACATTACATCACTTCTGATTTCTTTCAGATAACTTTGGAATCCATAAAGACCACGCGAAATGTCACCTGTGCTGTAATTGTAATCATTACGCAACTCATCACAACTAATAATAATGTTATCAAACTTCTTTGGGAGTTTGACATAAACCAGGTCTTGGTAATTATTACTTGTTAACTCCTCAAGGTTAGAATCAAATCTCTCCTGTGTTTCTGATTGAAACTCATCAACTTGATTGTCTGCACCCTCTCCATTATTCTCATTTGAATTCTCCTCTTCATCACCCTCATCTGAATTCATTCTTGATGTTGATTGCTCGCCATTTTTATTGGTGCTTTCAGATTCAACTTCAACCTTAGTCTCTTGATTGTTATCTTGCTTTGCTTTAAGATAATCACAAATCATTGATGAAATTAACAACACCTTATCCCATGTGTCAACTTCATCAACTGCTTTAACATAAGTCATCTCCTCATCAGAGAATGGGACAACTGCTCGCGATCCCAATTTGAAGTGAAGGTTGATTCTGTCAATAAAACTCTTAGTGCTGATGTCCTCATCTAACACACCAAAGAAGTCTTTTTGATGTAACTCATCATAACCAAACCTAAAGTCTCTCTTGAGACCAGGAAACTTACTTTGAATGGACTTCTCAATGCGAACATCCTCAATAACATTCACAAAATCAAATGGGACATCCTTGGGGACATCATCCCACCATGTTGGTGGAGTGTGTAATGCGTGACCAACCTCATGGGCACACATCATGTTATAAACAAATTCATTGTTGGTGTCTAACACTGGGAGGGTTAGAATGCGATCCTTAGTGTTAAACCCTGCAGTTGATGCTTTAGGGTCATGCTCAATGATGAGATTCTCAGTTGCCAACAGTTTGGCCAACATTCCACGCGTTTCAATGAAATTTGACATTTGCTCTCCCTTGTTACCTCCTTATTATAAGGGGTCACTGGTGGCCCTGTCAATGGTTTGGGTCATTAGGGTTGCTTATGGCCCTTATAAGCTTTACTGTTGGTTCTGTTGTTGACACTACAAGTGTAACGGGTTATGATAGGTTTGTTAAATGGAACAGGAGGAAAACCCTTAACAAACTGCCACCATTGTGGTATAATGGAAACATCAGTTACGGATAACTGATAAATAAACTCACCTGTTCTTACTGTCCTGTCATGGTAACACCTAAGTTTCACGATTCAGATCTTGAAAAGTTTGCAGAGCATCTTGGGTTAACTGGATTAGACTCTGACATCTTTTATGAGTCTTATTATAACATCATTGAAGATTATGATGATTATGAATCAAGTTGGGAGGAACAGGAGGTGCATTTGAATTACAGTTGTGACTAATCTTCGTTTTATTAATTATTATGAAAATTTTACAAGAAAGGTTTCCCTATCGAGTGGTGGAGAAAACTGATGACCATCAAGTCATTGAGAAGTATGACCCACTCAAGAAGAAATACTTCACAATGTATGTTTTTGGATGTGAATTACAAATGCTTACAGCACTGGAAGACCACGAATACGTTAAGTGGTTAGATCCATCCAATCCTCCTTGTTATGTTAGGGACTGTGTTGGCAACTATTAGGTCTATAGGGGTCTATGGCGGTCTTTAGGGGTCTATGGCGGTCTTTAGGGGTCTTTACAAACACAACAACATGGTGTAAAATTAATGAGTTCTCTAATGAATTACAATGAATGAATCAAGACGGGTTGTCACTGTAAAACAACTGGAGAAATTAGTCATGGACGTAACTTCACATGATCTAAACAGGCAGATGCAAAAACTTGTATCTGACTATCACAAGACCGGTAACGAACACCTTCTTGAAGACGCTGCCTATCTTAGGTCAGAGTTTGATACTTGGTGGAATGATGAAACTTCCGAGTTCGTACCTCCAGCACAGATTTAGTAGTGGGGGCCTTGAGCCCCTTTTTTTATGTTAGAAATTACCTACACTCTCAGTAACAAAACATGTTACATGTATTTTGAGGGCACTCAGAAACAAGCTAAGACACATTTCAACAGACAGGTGAGCGAGTGTGGATTTAAAGGTGCCAAGTTTGTATCAGTGTCATTGATGTCACCCAGTGTGTATGATATCCCAAGGGTTATCATTACACCTGATAAGTTAGTGCCCAAAAAGAAACCCAGAAAGAGGACAAGTAAACCAACAACCAAGAAACAACCAGCCCGTAAACCAACAACAAAATAATGAGCACACAAATAGACATCGCACAAGTGTGTGATAAGGTTAAGCAGATGTTGTTAGAGAAAAACCACAAGTATGGTGACTCTGCACTGGACCCAGTAAGAGTGATGAGTAAATCATCACCTGTTGAACAAATACTGGTTAGGATTGATGATAAACTCAGTCGCATCAAGCATGGTGACATCCTTGAGGATGATGAAGATGTGGTAATGGATATAATTGGATACTTCGTACTTCTGAAGATTGCCCTTGACAGGGATTACTTCTCAAGTTATAATAAAACCGACCACGCATCTTGATTATGTTTTTGACTAGTGATACAGTTTCTGTATTGAAGAATTTCTCTACTATTAACCAGTCCATCCTCATTAAGAAAGGTAGGAAACTGCGTAGTATGAGTGCAATGAAGAACATCTTGGTTGAAAGTGAAATCACAGAAGAGTTTGATCGTGATGTTGCCATCTATGATCTCAATCAGTTCCTTAACGCTCTCTCACTTGTCCCTGGATGTGAAATCGCCCTCAATGATGACAGCATTGTAATCACTGATGGTGTGAATTCTATTGATTATCGTTACTCAGACCCAAGTGTTATCACATCACCACCAGATAAAGAACTAAAACTTCCCTCTGAGGATGTGTGTGTGGTGCTCACAGAAGAACACTTAGAGAAGGTAAAGAAAGCAGCAGCTGTACTTCAAATCCCTGATGTGTCCCTTGTGGGTGATGGTGAGTCCATCGTCCTTACTGTTCGTGATAAGAAGAACAGTGGTTCTAACGCCTTCCGCATTGTGGTGGGTGAAACAGAAAATGTCTTCCAATTCAATCTTAAGGTCGAAAATCTTAAGCTTATTACTGGTGATTATGATGTTATTGTCAGTCGTAAGAACCTGGCCCAGTTCACTCACCACTCAATGCCGATTGTTTATTACATCGCAATTGAGCCTGACTCTTCCTTTGAATCCTGATTATTATGCTTCCTCCTACTAATGCCAAAACTGATTCTGAAAAACTGAAAGATTATATTGATGACACTCTCTCATATTATGCTGAGTGTAATGTCACAGCAAGTGAGTTCAATCAATTGATTGATAATAGTCTCAATGATATTATTGATTACCATCAGAAACAACTGAATAAGTATCAAGAATTTCAAAGGTTACTTACCTCAAGGGATTCATCAACAGACTGGTTGAAGAATAGAGATAATATAATCATTGGTGGGCAGTTAACTGACACCATTTTTGGTGGACAGGGAACTGACACCATTTCACTCTCATCTTCATCTGATAACCCATATATCTCTTATCCTGAATACCACGCTGATTGTTTCTGGGACACTGACCGCAACAAATGAATGACCAATATCTCTGGGTGGAATCGTTCTCTCCTCAATCAGTTGAAGATTGTATTCTACCCACAAACGTGAAGAACACTTTCCTACAATATGTAAATGAAAAACAATTCCCCAACCTTATCCTTGCCGGACCAGCAGGAGTCGGCAAGACATCTCTTGCACGTGCTCTCTGTACTCAGATTGATGCTGACCTCCTGTTCGTCAACGCTTCGCTTGATCGTGGAATTGGCGAAGTCAGAACTAATGTCGCTCAATTCGCCAGTTGTTCCAGTATGTTTGGAGGAAACAAAGTTGTCCTCCTCGACGAAGCAGATAACCTCACGCAAGACTCGCAGAAGGCGCTCAGAGCCCTCATTGAAGAGTTCCAAAGTCACTGCAGGTTCATCCTTACCTGTAACTACCCTCATAACATCATAGATGCAATTCATTCTCGTTGTAGTGTTGTTGATTTCCATGTTCGAGACCCTGGGATTCTCGCACCACTTTGTGGTGAATTCTTCCAGAAGTGCACCAGAATCCTCAAGTCTAACAACATCAAGTTTGACGACAAGGTGTTGGCAAAGTACATCATGTCCATGGCTCCAGACTGGAGGGGTATACTCAACAACCTTCAGGGTAGCACCACCACTGGTGAACTGAGTTCTGATATACTCAAAGCCACACCTGATGCATTGATAACTTCAATGAAGAATAAGAGGTGGTCTGAAGTTAATATGTGGGTGTTTGAAAACACATACATTCATCCAAGAGCAGTAGAGTCGATGATTTATAAATCAGTACAGCAGAAGTGCACAGACGCATCAAAACCACAGGCTGTTATGATATTCAATGAATACTCATACAAAATGGAAAGTGGGGCTGATCCATCTATCACACTCCTGGCACTCTGTACTCAACTAATGATGGAAATGCAATGGAAATAACAAAGGATTGGATTTATAGCAAAACCAGGTTAGGATTACGCGAGAAGTGTTTATCAACTCTTCTGCGTAATTTTGGTTCTCATGTCAATGCAGATGGAACACCTGAACATAGTTCTGAATCCATCTATAATTGTGCACATGACTGGGTTTCTCAGGGTAATCCAACACCAGATGGCATCATCAAGTTTTATGAAGAACACTACAATGACTGACAACTGGAGACAAGAGATGGAGAGATTCACCTCTAACAAACATCAACTCAAATTATTGCGTGAGGGTCCAAAGAGTTTCTCTCAAGCCATGATGTTACAAGCTCTCAAGGTAAAGTACAACAAGATTATGCACATCGATGAGTAAACGTTCGCCCTTTGATTGGGTTAAATCAATCAATGAAAAGAAATACATCTTTGATTTGTCTGGATATGTCCCATTCCTGACAAACAGATGTTTTGCCATGCATATGGATACCATAATGTTAGCTGAGGAGATGAATCAGGCCCATAGGTTAGGTCCTGAACTCCAATATGATTTCTATTATTATGCTGTACGCAAAGGTAAGAGATTTGGGTTTCCCCCTAAAGTACAAGATGATAGTAATACAACCATGATAATGGAGTATTACCAGTACTCACGCGTGAAGGCACAACAAGCACTTCAGTTGTTGACACCAGAACAAATAAAACAAATCAAACAAAAACTCGATAGAGGTGGAATGTGATCATTACTAAAAACTTTTTAGATCCTGTGATGGCAGAGAATCTCTATAAAGAATTGATGTCATGTCCAGGAGACTGGTGGATTAAATCTCATGTTATAAAGGGGGCAGCCTCAGTATTAAGTGATCGCACACTTGGAGGTACAAGTTATGATTGGGATGGTGATCTCACCAAATCATTGAGAGATGGGTTCTTCACCTATTCATTCACTAAAAGTTCTGATCATATCAGTGTGTGTGATTGCTTCATGTGTAATTTTAGACAATATATTAGTTTTGTATTCAAAGATCATATTGAGAAGAACACTGAACTTCAGGATTTAGTGTTGGATGAGATGTTCTTCAGTGTGTATGAACCTGGTGATTTCTTATCTACTCACCATGATAAAAATAAGGGTGATGTGGCATTTGTTCTCAACCTCACAAAGAACTGGAGACCAGAGTATGGAGGTGTGTTCCATTGCAATGGTGAATATGTTACACCAGAATTTAATTCATTGATGTTTTTTGAAATTCCTGATGAAGAAGGGATAGAACATTTTGTTAGTGAAGTGAGTAAAAGAGCTCCAAATCCTCGTATTGCTGTCACTGGGTGGTTTAAATCTAAATAATCCTGTTATAATAAACACTAACAATGAATTGGGATGCATCCGCGCTTATTGAAATCAGGTTAAAACAACCTGATGATTTTTTGAAAGTTCGAGAAACACTTACACGTATTGGTGTAGCAAGTCGCAACGAGAATAAACTATTTCAATCTTGTCATATCTTACATAAACAAGGCAGATATTATATTGTACACTTTAAGGAGTTGTTCTTGCTTGATGGTAAGGAGTCTAACTTTTCAGAGAATGATGTACAGAGACGCAATAGAATCACTAGACTTTTGTCTGAGTGGGGATTGGTTGAGATTGTAAACGAATCACTGACTGAAGATGCATCTTCTATTAGTCAAATCAAAATCATTCCTTACAAAGAAAAGAGTGAATGGGAATTGGTACCAAAATACTCAATTGGCTCAAAGAAATAATTAAAAAGTTGTTAACTCATGGCAAACAACTGGTTAGATTACTCTGTCCTAAATAATTAAAAAAATTAAAATGGCACTTCCAGCTTGGTTAGACAAAGTATTAGATACTGACTTATTTGCTGCAACGGATGCATCTGTTCCCAGCACACCGATAACCTATAAGGTCACTGGTGCTCAGTTTAAGGAGTTATTTGTTCCCCGGATGCCATGGGCCGATCACGATGGTGGCGTTTGGCATGTGAAGAACGCGGCCACCACTATAAGACTCACTGGAGGTCCGTATTATGCTTACGATATTGATGGTACTAATGAAAGGCAGATTACTTCGTTTGACTCAGGTGAAGAGTTAATTTTTCTCACATCAAGATCACCACAGGGACTATTTAAGGATAACCACAGCGACACATCAACCTGGGAATTTGGAAACCTTAATGATGTTAGTAAGGTGACAAGCATGAAGGAACTGTTCTATGGTTCCCGTTCATTCAACTCAGACATTAGTGACTGGGATGTGTCGAATGTGACAACCATGGAGACTATGTTCCGTGATGCTGTCAAATTTAACTCAGACATTAGTAAATGGGACACGTCAAAGGTGACTAAAATGAATTATATGTTCTTCGATGCCTGGGAATTCAACCAAGACCTTAGTAAATGGGAAACTAGTAAGGTTACGAATATGTACTCTATGTTCTCAAACTGCCGGAAATTCGACTCAGACGTTAGTGACTGGAATGTTAAAAAATGCACGGATATGACCAGTATGTTCAGGAATAATTTTGTATTCAAATCGGACGTTAGTAGATGGGATGTTAGTAATGTGGTGAATATGAATACTATGTTCTCTGCTGCGAAAGTATTCAACTCAGACATTAGTAAATGGAACACCAGTAAGGTTACGGGAATGTACCAAATGTTCGGATTTACAGAGGCATTCAACCAAGACATCAATACCAAGCAGGTAACTGTAAATGGAAATACCTTCGAAGCCTGGAACACCAGTAATGTTACTCAGATGCATTACATGTTTAATGGGGCGAAAGCATTCAACCAAGACCTTAATGGCTGGAATACTGGTAAAGTAAACACCATGGCGTCCACGTTCGAAGATGCAGTTGTATTCAACGGAGACATCAGTAACTGGAATACTATAAATGTGACGAATATGTTGTCGCAATTCAACAACTCATTGGCATTTAACCGAGACATTAGTAACTGGAATGTTAGTAATGTAGAACAGATGTGTGGGGTGTTTAAAGACGCACCGGTATTTAACCAAAACATTAGTAACTGGAAGACTGACAATGTGTCGAACATGAAGCAGTTGTTCTATAACGCAAAGCAATTCAACCAAGACCTATCAGGTTGGTGTGTTAGTAAAATTCCATCGATGCCAAACAGTTTTGATACCAACTCTGGATTCCCCGGTCAGACATCAAGACATCCACAATGGGGTACATGTCCTTAGATAAACTATACACCCCAAAACTGATATAATAACATTAATCTATTTTCATTATGGAACAACCTAACATCAAAATCCTAACACCCTGTTATGGAGGTAATGTTACATCTGGATATTTTCATAGCATTGTGAATTTATTTCCTTATTCACTGCAGAGCGGAATTAACCTATCAATTGAAACCTTACCTAATTGTTCTTTAATCTGTCTCGGCAGAGACATAATGCTACGTCGTGCATTGCATGACAACAGTTGGACTCATATTTTATGGATTGACGCCGACCTTCGTTTTGAACCTGAATACATCCATTCGATGATTTTGGACGATAAAGACATTATTGGTGGTTTCTACCCAAAGAAAGGTTTGCCAATTGATTTTGCATCTAGTCCTGAGCCAGGTGGAGAAGATACTGAGTTCTTATTCGAAACAATTTATGTTGCGACAGGGTTTATGATGATTAAGAGAGAAGTTGTTGAGAAGATGTATGAACATTTCAAAGAAGAACTTACATTTAGATATCAAGATGACGATGATATTGTAGATTTGTTCGCTCCCATTATTGATGAAACTGGATTGTATCTATCAGAAGACTTTGCTTTCTGTAAACGAGCTAAGAGTTTAGGCTATAAAACTTTTATGAGTAAGCGTTTTGAACTGCCTCATCTTGGACAGATGGAATACTCTGCTGAACAAGAGAGTGAGTTTCTTGCTAATTATGAGAAGTCTGGTCATATAACAATTAATAAAGATGAACCTCGTAACTATTTCTCAGGATTTATTCAAAAAGAAGAGAATAAGATTACATAAAACCGTAAATTGTTTCATAAATACCTAAAAGGGTAATTTAATGGCCAGTTTCGGAAACATGAGAGATGCTTATAGTAGCATCTATACTAAATCACCAGACACATCAATTACTGAAGCATTGACACTCCTACAACAAAGGGGTATCATTACTGAAGATGAATTCGAAACCCTAATGACACGTGAGGAAACCGACCTTGAGAAGATGAATCGTCAACTCAAGGTGTCTAATGATAAGAATGGTAAAACCAAGAAGCCTAAGTCACTCTCCTCATCAGAGAATGCACAGAAGGCAAGTAACTTTGCTGCCAACAGAAATAATAATGTAGGTCAGATGGACCACAGCAAGAGAAACGACTAGTAGGGTTAACCCCACTTCCTTTGCGGTAACTGGTTTGTGTGTTATAATAAATACAGGTGAGTGCCGTAAGGGCTCACACAACACACAAACTGCCTAAAAGGAGTTTCATATGAATAACTTAACTCGCTGGGAGCGTTACTCTCCAGTTGGAATCGGTATGGAGGAGATGTTTAAACGTCTCGATACTTTTGCTGACAATGGCTCAAGTTACCCACCATATAACATTGTACGTCTTGATGACGATAGTCAACAACTTCAAATTGCACTTGCAGGATTCCTCAAAGAGGACATTGAAGTTGCTGTAGAAAAATCAGTCCTATCAGTGTCAGTATCCAAGTCTTATGAGACTGATGGAGAATACGTCCACAGGGGAATCGCACAGCGAAGCTTCGCACGTAACTGGCAACTAAGTGACGACACAAAAGTAAATGAAGTCACCTTCATTGATGGGTTGCTTCGCATTACACTAATGCAAGAAATCCCTGAAGAGCACAAGAGAAAGCTCTTACCCATCACCTAAATAAACAAACCGAGGCATTCCTGTTATGATAGGAGTGTCTTTCTTATTATCCACAATTAATCTAATGGCTGTTAAAGTACTCGTAAACCAGATTGGTCAACATATCATTGCTGAAACGAAGCAAGTTGAAAATAAAGAAACAAAGGAAGTGATTGCGTATTGGGTATCTAACCCTCGCCTCGCAGCATATTCAAAGGATGAATCAGGAGATTTGGCTGTTGGATTCTCTCCTTATTGTGTATTGAGTGATGAAGCTCAGTTCACGATTCGAGCTGAGAGTATCGTATCCATCCTTGAGCCACGTGATGACGTTACGGCAGAGTATGAGAAAACTACTGGAGTAAGTGACACTGGTGCAAGTCCTGCTGAAGAGGCACCTGTAGTGACTGAATCAGAACCTGTTGAAGTTGATGCATGATTCCCCAATTGATCATTCTCACATCAGGAGAGACCTTAGTCTCTTATGCTGAAGAGTTAGACTATGAACCTAAGTGTCACATGATTAGTC
>Ga0233438_10004197_pt1 | contig 12835 bp, 13 predicted proteins | sample SI_123_September_FD_182720 | JGI IMG/M metagenome (GOLD analysis project Ga0233438, IMG submission 182720) | Seawater microbial communities from Saanich Inlet, British Columbia, Canada - SI_123_September2016_10_MG | ecosystem: Environmental > Aquatic > Marine > Inlet | place: Canada: British...
ATAATTTATGGGATCAACTTGACCAGCATATAAATAATTTTTTTGAAAAAGTAAAATTACAAGATCTAGTTAAAAAAAATCAAACTTTGAATAAATGAAAACTGAAGATTTAAAAAATAATAAAGATTACAAATACGGTTTTACAACTGATGTGGAAAACATTAGGTCTCCTAAAGGTCTAAGTGAAGAAACGATTAGATTTATATCTAATATTAAAAAGGAACCAGAATGGATGTTGGCGTGGAGATTAAAAGCTTTTAATAGATTAAAAGCTTTAAAAGAACCAGACTGGCAAAAGCCAAAATATCCAAAAATAAATTATCAAGATTTATATTACTATTCAGCGCCAAAAAGTGTTTCAGAAAAACCTAAGAGTTTAGATGAAATTGATCCAAAAATATTAGAAACTTATAAAAAACTTGGAATACCTCTGGTAGAACAAAAAAGGTTAAATGGAATAGCAGTTGATGCAGTGTTTGACTCAGTTTCTGTGGCTACTACTTTTAAAGATGAACTTACAAAAAAAGGAATAATATTTTGTTCAATATCAGAAGCTATTCAAAAGCACCCTGATCTTGTAAAGAAATATCTCGGCTCAGTTATTCCTTTAAGCGATCATTATTTCGCTACTTTAAATTCAGCTGTGTTTACAGACGGTTCCTTTGTTTATATTCCGCCGAACACAAGGTGTCCGATGGAATTATCTACTTATTTTAGAATCAATGCATCTGAAACTGGTCAATTTGAAAGAACTTTAATTATTGCTGATAAAGGTAGCTATGTAAGTTACTTAGAAGGATGTACTGCTCCGATGAGAGATGAAAATCAACTTCATGCAGCAAATGTGGAATTAGTAGCTCTAGATGATGCAGAAATAAAATACTCAACTGTTCAGAATTGGTATCCAGGTGATGAAAAAGGAGTTGGTGGAATATATAATTTTGTTACAAAAAGAGGCGCATGTAAGGGAAAAAATTCTAAAATCTCTTGGACGCAAGTTGAAACAGGTTCTGCAATTACATGGAAATATCCTAGTTGTATTCTACAAGGAGATAATTCAGTAGGAGAATTTTATTCTATAGCGATTACAAATAATTTTCAAAAAGCAGATACAGGGACAAAAATGATTCATCTAGGAAAAAATACAAAAAGCAAGATTATTTCAAAAGGAATATCGGCAGGAAACGCAGATAATATGTACAGAGGTCTTGTAGATATTAAAAATAAAGCAATTAATTCTAGAAACTACACTCAATGTGACTCACTATTAATGGGTAATAAATGTGGAGCTCATACTATTCCATATATTAAAAATAACAACGCAACCTCAACAATAGAACATGAAGCAACTACAACCAAAATAAATGAGGAGCAACTTTACTATTGTAATCAAAGAGGATTGAGTCAAGAGGAAGCAGTAAGTTTAATAGTGAATGGATTTTGTAAAGAAGTTCTACAGCAGCTACCTATGGAATTTGCAGTTGAAGCGCAAAAACTTGTGGAGATCAGTTTGGAAGGAAGTGTAGGATAATGTTAAATATTAAAAATTTAGAAGCAACAATTGATAATAAGCATATTCTAAAGGGTTTAAACCTAGATATAAAATCAGGAGAAGTACACGCGATTATGGGCCCTAATGGTTCAGGAAAAAGCACTTTAGCAAATGTATTATCAGGTAAAACTGGCTATGCAATAAAAGGTGATATTCAATATAACGGAGAAAGTTTAAATGAACTTTCTACTGAAGAAAGAGCACAAAAAGGAATTTTTTTAGCATTTCAATATCCTCTGGAAATACCGGGTGTAAACACAAATATTTTTCTTAAAACTTCTTTGAACTCAGTTAGAAAAGCAAAAGGTGAAAAGGAATTAGAAACCTTAACTTTTTTAAAATTAATTAAAGAAAAAGCTTCAGAACTTGGAATTGATGAAAAATTTTTATCACGTCAACTTAATGTGGGTTTTTCTGGCGGTGAAAAGAAAAAAAATGAAATTTTACAAATGAAACTCCTTCAACCTAAATTATCAATTTTAGATGAGACGGACTCAGGATTAGATATAGATGCATTGAGAATTGTAGCTGATGGAGTAAATTCTTATAAAAATAAAGATAATGCTTTTTTAATTATAACTCACTATCAAAGACTTTTAGATTACATTAAACCAGATTTTATTCATGTTTTATCTAAAGGTAAAATTATTAAAACTGGTAACGCAGATTTAGGAGCTCAACTAGAAAAAACAGGTTATTCAAACTTAGTTAAATGAAACAATATTACGATTTCAAAATTGAAAAAATTAAAGATCTTTCTTCAGATGAAATAGACTTAAGAAAAAAAAATCTTGATCTGTTCTATCAAACTGGCTTCCCTAATAAAAAAGATGAGGATTGGAAATTTTCCGACCTTAATTCAATTCTAAGTAAAAACTTTAATAATATTGTAAACGATGATTTTTTAACAAAAGAAAAAAATTTTAAATTAATTGAGGAGTTTGAACATAATTTTATCTTATTATGTAATGGAAGACTTATATCTTCAGATTTTTCTCATGAAGAAATAAATAAAATTTCTTTAGAAGATTTTAACTATAAAGAAGAAAAAAATTTAGACAAAAAAAATTCACTGAATTTCCTAAATCATGCTTTGGCTTTAGGAGGCTTTTCATTAGAAATTTCTGAAAACTATAAATTAAAAAAACCATTAGTAATTTATAACAATTTTTCAAATTCACTGAAGGAAACTATTGTTAATTATAAAAATTCAATAATAGTTAATGAAAAGTCTGAATTAAATTTAATCAATTATATAGATAATTCTTCAAAAGAAAATTTCATGGTGAATATTATTGAGAATATCAAGATAAAAGAAAACTCTTCTTTAAAAAATATTTTAATAAACAACTCTAAATGTAATGGCTATTTTTATAAATACGCAAAGAGTGATTTAGACAAAAATTCAAACTTTGAAAATTATTTAATTTCATCAGGTTTAAAGTTTAATAAGCTTGATATGGAAATTAATCTTAATGAAGAATATTCAAAAAGCAGTGTTTTTTCTGCTTTGAACTTAGTGAAAAATGAACATCAAGAAATAAAGACACGTATTAATCACAGCGCTCCGAATTGTCATAGTTATCAAAAAGTAAAAAATGTTTTGAACAATGAAAGTAAAGGCGTTTATCAGGGAAAAATATTTGTAAAAAATATTGCACAAAAAACTGATGCATATCAACTGAGCAGAGCTTTAATTTTAGATGATGCAGCTGAATTTGATGCAAAACCTGAACTAGAAATTTATGCTGATGACGTGAAGTGTTCTCATGGTTCTACTTCAGGAAGCATAGATTTAAATTCAATTTATTATTTAAAATCAAGGGGTATTCCTGAAAAAGAGGCATACCAAATGTTAATAAATGGCTTTTTATTAGAAGCTTTTGAAAAATTACCTGAAGGTGAATTGAAAAATTTTTTATCGACAAAATTAGAGAGACAAATTAATGGATATTAAAAATATAAAAAAAGAGTTTCCAATCTTTAAACAAAAAATCAATGACAAACCATTGGTTTACTTAGACAGTGCAAATTCTTCTCAAAAACCAAAAGTTGTAATCGACAAAATTTCTAACTTTTATGAAACTGAGTTTTCTAATGTTGGTAGAAGCGTTCATACTCTTGCGGTTAAAGCAACGAATAGATTTGAGACTACAAGAGATAAGGTTCAAAAATATTTAAATGCTAAACATAGAGAGGAAATAATATTTACAAAAGGTGCAACGGAAGCAATTAATTTAGTGGCCTCATCTTTTGGAAAAAAATATATCAATAAAGGTGAAGAAATATTAATCACGGAGCTAGAACATCACTCAAATTATGTTCCTTGGCATTATTTGAGAACCGAAAAAGGTGCCATAATTAAATTTGCTCAAGTAAATAAAGATGGAGATGTCGAAATAGAAGAAATAAAAAAACTTATAACTAATAAAACTAAGATTATTGCTATCACCCATATATCTAATGTTACCGGGGCAGTATTACCAATTACAAAAATAGTAGATCTTGCAAAAGAAAAAAATATTCCAGTACTTATAGATGGAACACAAGGCGCACCTCATTCCCATATTGATATGCAAAAAATTGGATGTGATTTTTATGCTATATCGTGTCACAAAATGTATGGCCCAAATGGTCTTGGAGTGCTTTATATGAAAAAAAAATGGGTTGATGATTTACCTCCATACCAAGGTGGAGGAGGGATGATTAATGAAGTAAGAAAAAATGACATCAGTTTCGCTGGCGATCACACAAAGTTTGAAGCAGGGACTATGCAAACAGCTGAAGTTGTATCTTTTGCTGAGTCTCTTAGTTTTATTGAAGAATTAGGAATTAAAAATATTGCTTATCATGAAAAAAAAATTTTAGATTACGGTTTAGAAAAACTGAGGAAAAATAATTCCATAAACATTATCGGTAATCCTAAAGAAAGAGGATCAGTTTTATGCTTTACTTTAAAAGATATTCACCCTCATGATATAGCAACTATTTTAGATGATGATGGAGTTGCAATAAGAGCTGGACATCATTGTTGTCAAATATTGCATGACAAACTTGGGTTACCTGCAACGGCAAGAGCTTCAATCGGAGTTTATAATGATAAAGAAGATATAGATAAACTATCAGATGCAATAAAAAATTGTCAGAAAGTATTTCAAAATTAAATGGAACTCAAAGAACTATACCAAGAAATAATTTTAGATCATGGAAAAAATCCAAGAAACAAAGGAAAATGTAATGGTTATACTAATGATGCAAAAGCTCATAATCCTCTGTGTGGTGACAAAGTTCATGTTTATTTAAAACTCAACAAAGATAAAAAGATTGAAGATTTAAGTTTTGAGGGGGAGGGGTGCGCTATTTCTTTAGCTTCGGCATCTATATTGACAGAAACAGTAAAAGGAAAAGACTTATCTTTTTTGAAGAAAATTAACGACGATTTTTTAAATATGATTAAAAATAAAACAAAAATGACAATTAATAGCCTTTCAGAAGACCAATTAACTACAATCACCTCTTTATCTGGAGTACAACAATTCCCAATGAGAGTTAAATGTGCAACTATGGTGTGGCATACTTGTTTGTCAGCAGCAGAAAAAAAATGAGTGAATTAAAAGAAAAAATAGTTAAAGAGATAAAAAAGATCTACGATCCAGAAATACCTGTTAATATTTATGAACTTGGCCTTATTTATAAAATAGATGTTATTGAGTCTAAAAAAGTTAACATAGAGATGACCTTAACTTCACCAAATTGTCCTGTAGCTGAAAGTTTGCCTAAAATGGTTAAAGATAATATATTAAAACTTGATGATGTTGATGATGTTGACTTAAAATTAGTTTGGGATCCACCTTGGACTAAAGATAAAATGTCTGAAACAGCAAAGCTAGAACTTAATTTATGAGCCAACAGGTAATAAAACTAAGCCAAAATGCAGCTGAAAGAATTAAAGAAATTATGTCTAAAGCTGAAGATAAAGCTATAGGTGTTAGAGTAGGGGTAACGTCTGGCGGATGTGCAGGTATGGCTTACATAATGGAATATGCAAAAGACATAAAACCTAATGAGGAGATAATAGAAGACAAAGGAGTTAAAGTGTTAATTGATCCAAAAGCGATAATGTACCTTCTTGGCACAGAGATGGATTATAAAAAAGAAAAGTTTTCATCTCAATTCGTATTTAAAAATCCTAATGAAACTGAACGTTGTGGATGCGGCGAATCTTTTAAAATCTAGCCGCTATAATACATTTCAAATTCTATCGGATGAGGAGTGTGTTCAAAATTGTAAATTTCTTGAAACTTTAATTCTATATAAGCATCAATTTGGTCGTCAGTAAATACACTTCCCTCTGTTAAAAACTTTCTATCCTGATCAAGATTTTGCATTGCTTCTCTTAAAGAACCACAAACTGTTGGTAGTTTTTTTACATCATCTTCTGACAATGCATATAAATCATCGTCAAATGATTTCCCTGGATCAATTTTATTTTTAATGCCATCTAATCCAGCCATTAACATTGAAGCAAAAGTCAAATAAGGATTTCCAGCAGCATCTGGGAATCTTATTTCACATCTTGCAGCTTTAGGATTCATTATTACTGGTATTCTGCATGATGCAGATCTATTTCTTGCCGAGTAAGCTAAAATAACTGGAGCTTCAAAACCAGGGATCAAACGTTTGTAACTGTTAGTAGTTGCATTTGAAAATGCATTTATAGCTTTTGCATGTTTTAGTATTCCACCAATATAGTATAAAGCGTCTTTTGAAAGACCTGCGTATTCTTCACCCATGAACACAGGAGTATTGCCTTTCCATATTGATTGATGGCAGTGCATTCCTGAACCGTTGTCACCTTTGACTGGCTTAGGCATAAATGTTGCTGTTTTACCAAAAGAATGAGTAACCATTTGAACTGCATATTTGTAAAGCTGAACATTGTCAGCCATATTAGTTAAAGTTCCAAAATACATTCCAAGTTCATGTTGACTTGGAGCAACCTCATGGTGATGTTTTTCAACTTTAACACCCATGTCCTTTAAAGCTTTTAAATATTCACCTCTCATATCTTGTGCGCTATCAACTGGCGGAACCGGAAAGTAGCCACCTTTAATGCCCGGTCTGTGCCCCGTATTTCCATTCTCATATCTCTTACCTGTATTGTAAGGACCTTCTGAACTATCAATGATAAAGCTTGTTTCATTCATATCGTTTTTAAATCTAACATCGTCAAATACAAAAAATTCTGGTTCCGGACCAAAGTAAGATTTATCACCAATTCCAGTTTTTTTTAAATAAGCTTCAGCTTTTTTTGCTGTTCCTCTAGGGTCTCTTTCGTAAGGATCTTTTTTTACAGCATCTAAAATATCGCAAAAGATATTAAGCGTTGTGTGGGAATTAAATGGATCAATAATTGGTCTTTCTAAATCAGGTTTTAAAATCATGTCCGATTCATTGATAGCTTTCCAGCCTGCTATAGAAGATCCATCAAAGAAAACACCTTTATCAAGCATCTCTTCATCAACTACAGTAGAGTCCATAGTTAGATGTTGAAGTTTACCTTTTGGGTCAGTGAATCTTAAATCAACAAAATCAATTTGTTTGTCTTTTATTTGCTTAAGTATGTCTTTAGAGCTCATTTAATTATCTCCATAAAAATGTATATTAATAAAACTGTTAGGAACATATATAATGAAGTTTTCTTTATGTATATTTAAATGTAAATACCAGCTATGCATAATCAACATAAATACAATTACTGCTTGAAATGAAGGAGGCTAACACTAAAGATCTGTTGCTTTTATTATTACTTTCAATTATTTGGGGATCAGCTTTTTTTAATATAAAAATTGCGACCTATTCTTACGAACCTTTCACGTTAGCATTGGTAAGGGTAATCTTTGCCAGTATACCATTATTTTTGTTATGTAAATTCAAGAAAATTAAGATTGAAGCTTTTGGCAAAAATTGGAATTGGTATGCTTTAATAGGACTATGCAATATTGCCATTCCATTTGTATTAATAGCTATCGGTACAGCCAAAATTAATAGTTATTTAGCGGCAATTTTAATGAGCACAACACCTTTAAGCGGATCTATACTTGCACATTTATTTACAAAAGACGAAAAACTATCTTACTTAAAATCTTTAGGCGTTTTAATTGGTTTCAGCGGAATTATTTTATTATTTTTTGATAAAGTAATTATAAATAATGATAATTATCTTTATGCTCTTATCACAATTCTAGGATCAACCTTTTATTGCATTGGCGGGCTTTTAACTCTTAAACTAAAAAATAGAATAAATGAAAACGTTACAACCTCAACTACTTTATGGTCAGTAATTTTTTTATTACCATTTTCGTTAATGTTAGAAGCACCTTGGAATTCTAGCCCGACACTACAGTCAACATTATCACTTTTATATTTAGGTATTATTGCAACTGGATTGGCTTGGTTAATTCGTTTTAGAATTTTAATGGTAAATGGATTAGTGTTTCAGACACAAGTGGCCTATTTAATTCCCATTTTTGGAATTATTTTTGGATATTTTTTGATGGACGAGGTTATAACTTGGAGAGTGATACTTTCATTGGTTGTAATACTTGTTGGAATTTATATATTCAAAAAAAATAATAAAAGTAATAATTAAGTAATGCAATTAGAATCAATAGAATTTAGTTTTTTATCAATTTTTACTCTCTTAACATTTTTTTTATTTTTAATGATAAGTAAATATTCATATAAAATTAAAAAAGGGGCTCTTCTAGATAAAGATTTTTCAAAACCACAAGCTTTTCATCGATACGCAATCTCAAGAAGCGGAGGAATAGCAGGAATAGTTTCTCTAAATATTTTTTTCATTATTTATTTTTTACTTTATTCAAAAATTTTATATGAATATATTTTTATATGTAACTTGATGTTTTTAGTAGGCATTTTAGATGATATTAAAATTAAAGTAAGTCCTTTTAAGAGATTATTGTTGATGATTTTCCCTCTCTTTTTTTTAATTCACTTTATGGACATAAGAATCTTTAACATTGATATACCGTTTTTATTAAATTTTCTAAAAAATGATATTTTTTCATCTATTTTCGTTTTGTTGTGCTTCTTATTTATAATTAACGGCGCAAATTTAATTGATGGATTTAATGGCCTTCTGACTATCAATTTAGTAATTATCAATTCAACCTTACTTTACATAAATATTTCAAATGGAAATAATGAATTTTCAATATTTTTAATTGCGCAAATAATTATTTTACTAGCTTTTCTTTTGTTCAATTTTCCTAGTGCAAAAATATTTTTAGGTGATAGCGGATCATATGCAATAGGATCTTTAGTTGCACTTAATTCAATAATTACCAATAATTTAAATCCAAATTATTCTTCATTTTTTTTCTGTACTCTTTTATTTTATCTATTTTTTGAGGTATTTTTTTCTTTTTTAAGAAAAGTAATTCAGAAAAAATCACCTATTCACCCGGATAGCAATCATCTTCACATGCTTATTTATAGAAAAATATCCTTAATATTTGGAAAAGACAAAGGCAACTACATAAATTCAATTGTTATTAATTCTGTATATTTTATCCTAGTTTTACCAGCTATATATTTTGCTAAAGAACCAGTGATCAGCAGATATTGGTTTATTTCTTTAATAACAATATACCTATTAATTTACTTAAGACTTTATCGTTTAACAAAAAATTAAATTGATATATAAAAAACAACGATTATTAATCGGGCAAGTGGCGGAATTGGTATACGCGCTGGTCTTAGAAACCAGTGCCGCAAGGCTTAAGAGTTCGAGTCTCTTCTTGCCCACCAAGAAATTATGAAAATAGAAGTTAAATCTAAAAAAAGTCTAAGAACAATTTTATCTGTAACAATAGATAAAAAAAGCATCCAAGCTAAAATGGAGGAGAAACTTAATGAACTGCAAAAAGAAGTGGCATTAAAAGGGTTTAGACCGGGAAAAGTACCACCTGCTGTGATTAAGAGCCAGTTTGGAAAATCTATTTACGGTGAAGTAGTGGATAAAATTTTAAGAGAAACTTCGACAAAAGCTATTGATGAAAAAAAATTAAAAGTTGCAGGGCAACCAAAAATTGATCTTAAACAATTTGGTGAGGGAAAAGATTTAAATTATGAATTACAGATAGATTGTTTACCAAGCGTATCGTTAAAAAATTTTGATAAATTTAAAGCAACAGAATTTAAAATTAAAATAGAAGCAAAAATTATTGAAGAAAAAATAAAAGAAATATCAAAACAAAATAAACAATTTGAAGACAAAAATGAGAATGATAAGGCTATTACAGGCAATCAAGTTGTTTTTGATTACTCAGCATCAATTGATGGTAACAAATTTGAAGGCAGCGAAGGTAAGGGCGTGCAACTTGAGTTAGGTAAAGATCTTTTTTTGAAAGGCTTTGACGAACAATTAATTGGAGTAAAAAAAGGAGATACAAAATTAATTGATGCAATGATGCCAGCAAATCATCCTAAAAAAGAATTAGCTAATAAAAAAACAAAATTTGAATGTAAGATTTTAAACGTCAAACAATCAAAAGAAAATAAAATTGATGATAATTTTGCAAAAATGATGGGAGCTAAAGATATTAAAGATTTTAAATCTTTAGTAGAAAAACAAATTTCAAGTCAATATTCACAAGCATTAAATTCAATCACAAAAAAAGAAATTTTAAATCAAATTGAAAAAAATCATCAAGTTGATTTACCTCAAAATTTAATTGATCAAGAAATATCAATAATGACGAAAAATCTTAAGCCAGAAGATAAAGAAAAACATAAATTAAATAATGAAAAATTAGCTAAATCTAGAATTAAACTGGGATTACTTTTAAATGAGTATGGTGAAAAAAATAATCTTAAAGTATCAGATGAAGAAGTGAGAGCAGAAATACAAAAACAAGTTAAAGCAATGCCGGGTCAAGAAAAAATGGTTCTTGAGTATTATCAAAAAAATCCAAGTGCCTCTCAAAGTCTAAAAGGTTCTATTTATGAAGAAAAAATTATTGAATTAATTAAATCAAAAATTAAACTATCCACTAAAGAAATTAACTCCAAGGAAGCTGAAAAAATCATTTCTGAATTTAATAAACCAAATTTAGATGATGTAAAGAGCTCTAAAACTAAATCTACTGATAAGAATAATCCTAAATCAAAAAAAATTAGTAAAAAGTAATCAATAGTTGTATAAATTCATTAATGAGTCGCGAGCTTGAAGAAAAAATGAATAGTTTAATTCCTATGGTTGTTGAACAAACAAGCAAGGGAGAAAGAGCGTATGATATTTATTCAAGATTATTAAAAGAAAGAATAGTGTTTCTTGTAGGTCCGGTTAACGATGGTGTTGCTTCTTTAGTGACTGCCCAATTATTATTTTTAGAGTCAGAAAACCCGAACAAAGAAATAAATTTTTATATCAATAGCCCTGGTGGATTAGTTACAGCAGGTTTAGGTATTTATGATACTATGCAATATATAAACTCACCTGTATCGACCTTATGCATTGGTCAAGCATCATCAATGGGGTCATTTTTATTAGCTGCTGGTGAAAAAGGAAAAAGATATTCGCTTCCAAACTCTAGGATTATGGTTCATCAGCCCTCAGCGGGTTTTCAAGGGCAAGCTACAGATATTGAAATTCATGCAAAAGAAATTATTTCTTTAAAAGAACGACTTAACAAAATTTATTCTAAACATACAGGTAAGTCCGTTAAAGAAATATCTGAGGCTCTAGAAAGAGATAATTTCATGACAGCAGATGAATCCAAAAAATTTGGTTTAATAGACTCTGTTGTGGAAAAGAGAAAATAAAACACAATATATAGCAACCTACACAACTTCAACTTGATTAGATAATATTAGGGATTTATATTAATATAATTGATTCGTTATGACAGAAAAAAATAATAAAAACATTTTATATTGTTCCTTCTGCGGTAAAAGCCAACACGAAGTTAGAAAACTTATAGCAGGCCCAACAGTTTTTATTTGTGATGAGTGTGTTGAACTTTGCATGGATATTATAAAAGAAGAAAATAAAAGTTCCTTAGTAAAACATCAAGATGGTGTTCCATCACCAAAAGAAATTTGCAACGTATTAGACGAATATGTAATTGGTCAAAAATTTGCAAAAGAAATTTTGTCTGTTGCAGTCCATAATCATTATAAAAGATTAAACCATGAAACAAAAAATAATAAAGATATTGAGCTTTCTAAATCAAATATATTATTAGTTGGACCAACAGGATGTGGAAAAACTTTATTAGCTCAAACATTAGCTAGAATTTTAGATGTTCCATTTACAATGGCTGATGCGACAACTTTAACCGAGGCTGGTTATGTTGGAGAAGATGTTGAAAATATAATTTTAAAACTTTTACAAGCTGCAGATTATAATGTTGAAAAGGCACAGCGAGGAATAGTTTATATTGATGAGGTAGATAAAATTAGTAGAAAATCTGAAAACCCATCTATTACCAGAGATGTTTCAGGTGAAGGCGTTCAACAAGCTTTGTTAAAAATTATGGAAGGAACAGTAGCAAGCGTACCTCCGCAAGGTGGTCGAAAACATCCTCAACAAGAATTTTTACAAGTTGACACAACAAACATCTTATTTATTTGTGGTGGTGCATTTGCAGGCTTAGATAAACTTATAGATAGCAGAGGTAAAGGTAGTTCAATTGGATTTGGAGCTAAAGTCAAAAGCTATAAAGAACAACCTCTTTCAGAAATTATGAAAATGTTGGAGCCAGAAGATTTAATTAAATATGGATTAATTCCGGAGTTTATTGGTAGAATGCCAATTATTGCAACTTTAAATGATTTAGACGAAAAATCTTTGGTTAAGATATTAAAAGAACCTAAAAACTCTTTAATAAAACAATATCAAAGATTATTTGAATTTGAAGAAGTTGAACTTGAATTTAAAGATGAAGCAATTATAGAAATAGCAAAAAAAGCTATTTCTAAGAAAACAGGTGCTAGAGGGCTGAGATCTATTTTAGAAAATATATTATTAAAAACTATGTTTGAATTACCAGATATGGAAAATGTAGTGAAAGTTACAGTTGATAGTGCCGCAGTTAAAGGCAGATCAGAACCCATTGTCACATATGGGAAGAAAACATCAACATCAGTAGCATAATCTTAATTTGTTTCTTGAAATTAGCTCATTAATTGCCATATTAATACTATGAAAACTTCATATTTAAAACCGTTGTTGCCTTTAAGAGATATAGTTATCTT
>Ga0233438_10004210_pt1 | contig 12801 bp, 8 predicted proteins | sample SI_123_September_FD_182720 | JGI IMG/M metagenome (GOLD analysis project Ga0233438, IMG submission 182720) | Seawater microbial communities from Saanich Inlet, British Columbia, Canada - SI_123_September2016_10_MG | ecosystem: Environmental > Aquatic > Marine > Inlet | place: Canada: British...
TACAATGGCATCTGCTTGTTCAGTTGTGATTCCAACCTTAGCGGTATTGGTAGCAATATCAGTTACGTTGGTAGCAATTCCCGTTGTGTTAGTTGCTATATTAGTTAAATTAGTATCTGTGATTCCTTTTAATTCTCTTCCCTGGTTTGCTGATAAAGCATTGGTTGTACTGGTAGATGTTAAGTTATCATCAACTAATATATTAACGGTTGTATCTACCAAATTCTTTAAAACCTTTCCTTGCTCTGCAGATAAAGGGAGCATGGTTCCGCCCGAAGTTAGATCATCTACAATGTCAACTATTTTAATCCTTTCATTAATAGCTGTTGTATTATCAGCTAAACCTGATGTGTTTGTTGTTATATTGGAGCTATTTACAGCAATATCTGTTGAATTAGTATTAATACTAATTGTATTATTTGCAATAGCTGCAGCATTAGTAGCTATATCTGATGTATTGGTTGTAATAGTAGTTTCATTATTTTTTACTTGGCCATCTAAAATTGTATCTGCATTATTTAGAGAAGTAGCGCCAGTAATAAAATTTGAAGATGCATTAGGTGAGTAAGTTCCATCAGAATTAAGACCAGCTCCCAATTGAGTAGTTGCTAATAAAGATTTAAGTAATATAATTTCTGCTTCATTGTCTAATACAAGCGGTGTGTTTTCGGTATTTAAGGCAAACAATGCATACGGAACAGCTGTGAATGGAGCATTGCTTATTTCAATAAAATTAGAACAACCATCACTTACACTTAAATCTACTTTTAAATTTTTTGGCAAGGAACTCCAAGTAATATCTTCAAAAGAACTTGCGTACCCACCAGTTCTATCTTCAGTTCCAATAATAAGGTTTACCATCCCAACATCATCAGTTGTAGTGGTGAAAATTTCTTCATATTCTAATGAATTTAATTCATCAATAAATGAAAATTTTAAGCAGATGTTCCTATTTGAAAGAGGTACTTGGGTATTGTTAAACCCCGGCAATTCCTGAACAACAGGATCTATGATTAAAGCTTGATAGGATATGCCTTTTGTTTGGCCATAACTTAAAGACCCAAAAAACAAAAAAGCGATTAATATTTTTTTCATAGTACTATTTTATCTGTAAAGTGAGACTAGAAAGCCAACTTTTATTTGATGTGTATTGTATGAGATTTTCTCTTCAGAATTATTAAATAAATGAAATGCTTTAGAAAAGTTATACCCTAGAGTTAGTTTAAAGTTTCTGGCCATGTTATATTGGGAGTTTATCCCAATAAAAGGTTGAATATTAACTCCTAAAAAATCTTCACTTTTTGCCAAGTCATAGAAATTATCATTAATAAATTGATCACCTCCTGCCAAGGTAGATGTACTAAATCCGGCAGTTAAAAAAGTATTTAACCCAGTATTATAACAGCAATTTGAAAGATTATAAGAAAATTTATTGATGATTCCCATATACCTTGTTTTCCACGAATAACTTGAACCAAAACTTGATGCTTTGGCATTAAATTCATTGTAAACAAAACCTATAGAATATAATAGTTTATAATTATTAAAGCTATGTAAGTAACCTACTTCAAAGTTAGTTCCAGAACCGCTTCTAAATTCTAAATTCTCATCACTACCATTAGAACTTACATAATCATAACTAGTTATGTTATTTCCAGAACTTACGTAAATCTCCTGAGCTTTTATGCTAAAAGCTGATAATACAATGAATAAAAATAAATAGACTTCTCTCAAATTTTAATAATTTTTGTATGATAATTAAATTCTTTACCAATTAATTTCACCAAATAGGTGCCTATGGCTAACCTAGATAGATTAAGAGTGCATTGATTGTTCGTGATTTGCAGCTCTTTTATGAAAAGGATCTTACCGCTGATGTCAAAAATTTTAACTGTTAAATTGCCACTATTGGTGTTATTAAAATTAAAATTAACAATCTCAGTAAACGGATTTGGTAAAGTTGAAACGTGAATATTTTTGGTGGGTTTCATATAATTACCCCACAAAGACTGTTGGTATCCTTGTTGAACAGAAAAAAGACCTTTGTAGCTTCCTGTTACAGACAATTGACCAATAGTTTGCTTTACAATTGCTTTTTCATTTGTAGCTGAGGTTTTTCCTTGAGAGCTAATCATCTGATGATGAATAGTTTGACCAAATCCATTACAAGTAAGTAGAAATAATACAAATGTTAAAACTAGCTTCATTTATTCTACATTTAATAAAAAAATAATTTTTTTTAATATTTGTTAATCTTAGGGAATAGGTAATATGTAAGAGGGTTTTTTGTTGATTTTTTCACAAAAAAATCAACTATATGAAAATATAAAAAATTGCTTTCATAAATATAGTAATACTTACTATAAAATAGAAATCAGAACACTTAAAGTCAAATCAGAACATTTTTTTATGTAAAAGAAGATTATTTATAAAAAGCTATTTTTTAAAAATCAGCTGGTACGGTGAAACTAATTTTGTTTCTTGAAGTAGGGTGAGTAAACTCAATGAACTCTGCATGTAAGTATAATCTATCTTGTTTTTTCCCATATAGATCATCACCTTTTATTGGGGTGTTCAAACCTTCTTTATGTGCTGCATGAACTCTTAATTGATGAGTTCTTCCAGTAATTGGATAAAAATGAACACGAGTATGGGTATCATTCTGAGATATTACATGCCAATTGGTTTCAGCTTTTTTACCATTCATAAAGTCTACTAGCTGTCTAGGTCTGTCATCTAAATCAAGCCGTAAAGGAAGTTTAATTACACCTTGTTTTTTAGATAGCTTGCCACTAAGAAGTGCCACATATCTCTTTTTAATAGTTCGTTTAATAAACTGACTCTGAAGTATTTTATTAGCTTCTTTTGTTTTAGTGAGTACTATAATACCAGATGTAGACATATCTAGTCTATGAACAATCAAAGGGCCTGTTGCTTCTGGATATTTTTGTTTAATTCTTGTATATACAGAATCTGTTATTTCTTTTCCAGGGACTGATAAAAACTCTGGGGGTTTATTTACAATAACTAAATCATCATCTTCAAAAATGATCTTTAATTCTTGATTTTCAGATAGATTTTTAAGCAGTAAATTTTCATCCATTTGTATCCCTTTTAACATATGATTCAAAATAGGCTTACACCTACTTTGACATGATGGATAAAAATTCTTATGTTTTCTAACTTCAGAATTAGTAGAGATGCCCCACCAAAATTCTGCCATTGCTACAGGGGTTAATTCGTGTTGAAAAGCATATTGTAATAATTTTGGAGCAGAACAATCTCCAGCTCCAGCTGGAGGTTTTACTGAGGGGTTATTAAAAATAGCAAGTAATCCTTTTGTTTCTTTTTGTTGATTTAAGAATTGATATTTTTCAAATAAGGTGTTTTGAAGAATGGCAGAGGTCTTTTTTCTAAGTGCCATTAAACCTATAATTTTTTTTTCAAAATCAGCTAGTAGGGTTTTACTTTCTTCAATTTTATAAGAATAGTATTCTTGAAGTTCTTTGTAGTAAAATTGATCGTTATAACTTTCTTGTATTAATTTTTTGTTTAAAATGTTAAAATTAGCAGCATCTAAATTAGCTTTAGCCTCTTTTTTTTGAAGTCTTCTTGATAGTTTTGAAGTCTTCATTTTCTTCCTTTGTGCAGCTAAATCTGCTTCAATTTTTTCACTTAATTTTTTTAGCGATTTTTTTAAAGACAGATAGTTTTCATCTTTTTTTAATAACTGAATTTCAGCTCCAATTTTCTCAATTTTTTTTTCACCTTCTAAATAAAAGCTCCCTTCAGACATCATATTAAAAATAGGGGGAACAAATTTATGGGGAAAACTATTGTCTGCTAACTTTCCAGAATATGCAGCCAAATACCCTAAACTATTGTCTGTCTTTTTTACAACTAAGATGCCAAACATTTTACCAATAGCATTTTTTAGTTTTGCACCTTTTAGGCCAAATTCATGCTCAAAATCAGTTTGTTTCTCTAAATATTCTTGTAATTCTTTAGAAGCTACTATAGTTAATGGGTGCGGTTCATAATAAAATGGGAATGTAAATTTATCTGGAACTTGAATTCCTGAAATATCTTCTTTAAAATGTTGAAAGTGAACCAAAATATTAAAAATGTTCTTGAGATGAAAAGTGTTACTTAAAAATTTAATGTGCTTCTAGCCAATTTTCACCAATACCCATTTCAACGTCTAATGGTACAATCATCTCAAAAGCATGTTCCATTTCATATTTAATAATTGGCTTTATGATCTCTAGCTCATCTTTATGTGCATCAAATACCAATTCATCATGCACTTGTAATAACATTTTTGATTTAAAACCTTCCTTCTCAAATCGCTTAAATATATTTATCATAGCTATTTTTATGATATCTGCTGCAGATCCTTGAATGGGAGCATTCACAGCGTTTCGTTCTGCAGCTCCTCGTACAATTGCATTTCTGGAATTAATATCTTTCAAATATCTACGGCGTTGTAATATGGTTTCTACATAACCGTTATCTCTTGCAAAATCTACTTGAGCAGACATGTAGTTTTTAAGTTTAGGATAGGTTTCATAGTATAAATCTATCAGTTCTTTAGATTCTTTTCTAGTTAAATCTGTTTGGTTACTCAATCCAAAAGCAGAAACACCGTATATGATACCAAAATTAACTGTTTTTGCATTGCTTCTTTGTTCTCTGGTTACCTCGCTTAATGGAACATTAAACACTTTTGCTGCCGTGGAGGCATGAATATCTTCTCCGTTTTTAAAAGCCTCAATCATGGTTTCTTCTTCACTCAAAGCAGCTATAATTCGTAATTCTATCTGTGAATAATCTGCTGCTAATAATACGTAGTTTTGATCTCTTGGGATAAATGCTTTTCTTACTTGTTTTCCTCTTTCAGTTCTAATAGGAATATTCTGAAGGTTTGGGTTGGTAGAGCTAAGTCTCCCTGTAGCAGCAACTGCCTGTGCATACGCTGTATGAACTCTACCTGTATTTGGATTAATTTCATTTGGTAGTGCATCTACATAGGTGCTTTGTAACTTCTTAAATTGCCTGTATTCTAAAACATTGGCAATAATTGTATGATCTTTAGATAGGTTAGATAAAACATCTTCTGCCGTAGAGTATTGACCTGTTTTTGTTTTTTTCGGTTTATCTACCAATTTCATGTTCTCAAATAATACAACACCTAGTTGTTTAGGTGAGGCTATATTAAATTCTTCACCAGCTTCTTCAAATATGGTCTTTTCTAAACGATTAATGTCATCTGTTAAATGTATAGACAACTCTTTTAAGAATTCAGTATTTAAATTAATTCCCTCAATTTCCATAGCTGTTAATACAGAAACTAATGGTAATTCAATTTCATTAAATAGTTTTATAACATTTCCTTTTTTTAATTCTTCAATGAAATGTTTTTTTAATTGAAGTGTAATATCTGCATCTTCAACAGCATATTCCGTTTGATCTTTTATGGGGACATCTCGCATAGATAACTGATTTTTCCCTTTTTTACCAATTAATGTAGTGATTGAAACAGGTTGATAATTTAAATAGGTTTCAGCCAAAATATCCATTCCATGACGCATGTCTGGATTGATTAAATAATGGGCAATCATTGTGTCAAATAAGTTTCCCTTTACAGGCATTCCATAGTTAGATAAAACTTTGATGTCGTATTTTAAATTATGACCAATTTTTTCAATAGAATTATTTTCAAAAAAACATCGAAACTCTTCAAGAATAGCTTTTGTTTCAGCCTGGTTTGCTGGGAATGATACATAGTAGCCTTTTCCAATTTCCCATGAAAAGGAAATTCCAATCAGTTCAACTTCCAAGGCTTTCAACCCAGTTGTTTCTGTGTCAAAGCAAACAGAGGTTTGTTGTTGTAATTTTTTTAGTAGTAATTTTCTTGAGGTTGGTGTATTTACATGTTGGTAAAAATGACTAGTAGTTGCAATAGTTTTATAGCCTTGAATACTTTCCTCCACTGAAACATTTCCGGTTCCAGGTGTAGCAAACAAATCAAATTGGCCATTATGATCACCTTGAGGCTTAGAAGCAGATGCTTTAGCATCTGTAATAGGTTGATTTTCTGGATTGACAATGTCTTCAGAATTTGTTGCAATTGAAAATGTTTTGACAAAATTTTCAGTAAGTCGTCTAAATTCTAATTCTGTAAAAATTTCTTTAGTTGCTTCAATATCAGGCATGCTCATTTTGAAGCTTTCTTCGTGAAAATCAACAGGAACATCTAACATAATAGTAGCTAGTTCTTTGGAAAGAATTCCCAATTCTTTTGCAGCCTCTACTTTTTCTTTCATCTTACCCTTAAGGTCTGCAGTATTTTCCAACAAATTCTCCATAGTCCCATATTGAGCTAAGAATTTTTTGGCAGTTTTTTCACCTACACCTGGTAAGCCGGGAATATTATCTGCAGAATCTCCCATCATTCCTAAAAAGTCAATTACTTGTTCTGGGTTTTTTACCCCAAATTTTTCTTGTACTTCAGGAATCCCCCATGTCTCATAGCCGCCTCCAAATCGAGGTCTATACATAAAAATATTTTCAGAAACCAATTGTGCAAAATCTTTATCTGGTGTAACCATAAAAGTTTGGTATCCTTCTTTTTCTGCTTTCTTGGCTAAGGTTCCAATTATATCATCTGCTTCATATCCTGCCAAAACAACCGCAGGAATTTTCATAGCTTTTAAAATACTTTCTATAATAGGTACTGCAATTTTAATTGCCTCAGGAGTTTCTTGTCTGTTAGCTTTGTATTCAGAAAATGCTTCAGTTCTAGCAACACTTCCGCCTCTATCAAAACAAACAGCTAAAAGATCTGGTTTTTCTCTTTTTATTACATCGAGTAGAGAATTGGTAAAACCTAGAATAGCAGAAGTATCCATCCCTTTTGAATTAATTCTAGGGTTTTTTATAAATGCATAATATCCTCTAAAAATTAGTGCAAAAGCATCGAGTAAAAAAAGACGTTTTTTATCTGACATGAAGTTTGTATTGATTTGCTAAAACTACAAAATATTAATTTTGTCCATTAAATAATTATTCAAAATTGTTATAAGTTATTAGCGATTTCTTTTTCACTTGCTTGAAGTTTGATAATAAAATTATTTCTGTTTCATTTTATTTGTTTTTGTAACTTATTGTAAACACAGAATTTTATTTCATTTTGTAAAGAAAACTTTAACATGAACTTAAAATTATCACTTTGTTTTTGAACTATATTTAACCCCATTAAAATACATAACTATGCCAAGATGGATTGTCCCCTTGTTGATAGCTTCCGCAATCATTTTTATCCTAGAATATTATGCTTTTCAGGCGGTAAAGACGGTTACTAAAAATAGAATTGTTAGATGGGGTTGGATGGCAATAGGAATCCTGGTTTATCTTAATCTGTTGTACGTAATAGTTACAACACCCAGTAATTCTGGACAAACTAAGGAATTTCAGATGGCTACAGGGATGATGATTACTATTTTAATTCCTAAAATATTTATTTTAGTAGTGTTGTTTGGGGAAGATATTGTTAGAATCTTTCATAAAATTACATCTTGGATTGGTAGTAACCCAACTCAACCTATTCCAGGGAGACGTAAATTTATATCTCAACTAGCTCTTGTATTAGCAGCTATTCCCTTTACTTCATTTTTATATGGAATTATTCAAGGCAGGTATAATTATAAGGTGTTAAAGTACCAGCTATCTTTTAAAGACCTGCCAGATGCTTTTGATGGATTTACAATTACTCAAATTTCAGACATTCACTCGGGAAGTTTTACCAATAAAAAGAAAATTCAGTACGGTGTTGATATGATTAACAATCAAAATTCTGACTTATTACTATTTACAGGCGATATTGTAAACAATAAGGCAAGTGAGATGGATAATTGGATAGAAATGTTTAGTTCTCTAAAAGCGCCCTTTGGAAAATATTCTGTTCTAGGAAATCATGATTACGCAGAATATATAAGAGGTTTAAGCAAAGAAGAAAAAGAAGTTCAGTTTCAAGAAATAAAAAAAATTCATCCCAAAATAGGGTTTGATTTATTATGTAATGAGAGTCGATACATAGAAAAAGATGGGCAAAAAATCTCTTTAATTGGGGTTGAAAACTGGGGTAAAAGCTTTAAACAAGCTGGAGATCTTAAAAAAGCATCTGAAGGTATTAATAAAGAAGATTTTAAAATATTGATGTCTCATGACCCTTCTCATTGGGATGCTGAGATTAAGCAAGATAATTTAAACTATCATTTAACACTAAGTGGTCATACACACGGGTTGCAAATGGGTATTGAAATTCCTGGTTGGTTAAAATGGAGTCCTTCAAAATATGTATATAAACAGTGGGCTGGTTTATATAATGAGGAGGGAAGGTATATCAATGTCAATAGAGGATTTGGATATCATGCATTTCCTGGGAGAGTAGGTATTTGGCCAGAAATCACGGTTATTAAACTGAAAAAAGCCTGATTTTCAGGTCAATTCAACAGAAATGTTATATTTGTAAGTATTAAAATGCTCAAATACAGCATTTTTACCCTAAAAAAACAATTAAAAAATGACAAAGTTTGGTGAGTTAATTAGTGCAGAAGAACCTGTCTTAATAGATTTTTATTTTGATTGGGAAGATGCGGATAATAATGTAGATACTTTAAGAGATGTGGCTGCTGCTCTAGGGGATAAAGCTAAAGTGATAAAGATAGATATTAAAAAAAATGAACCATTAGCTGAGGCTCTTCGTGTAAAAGGAAATCCAACCTTTATGATCTATAAAGATGGTGAAATGAAATGGAGACAAACTGGCGAACAAGATGCGAATACTTTAATTGGTTTAGTCCAGCAATACCTCTAAGAAATAGCCTTAAATAGATATCCTTTTTCTTGATAATAACTCAGAATTTTAGGGAGGGTATAAAATATTTTATCTTTTGCTTTTTCGCTATCGTGCATTACTACAATACTTCCATTAGTAGTTTTATTAAGAACATTTTTTAAACATTTTTCAGGAGTTATAGTAGTGTCAAAATCACCACTAAGAACATCCCACATAATTATTTTATAGCCCTTTTTAATAATTGATTTTGCTTGAGATGATTTTAATCTTCCGTAAGGAGGTCTAAATAAGTTAGATTCAATTAGTTTTTCTGCCTGTTGAATATTTTCTATATAGTTTGTGTTGTTAGTTCTGAAACCATTTAAATGATTGTAGGTATGATTACCCACAGAGTGCCCTTCTTTTTTAATTCTCTCATAAATAGTAGGGTGTTTTTTTACATTTTTTCCAATACAAAAAAAAGTTGCCTTTACTTTATGTTTTTTTAATTCATTTAAAATAAAAGTGGTGATTTCTGAAGTTGGTCCATCATCAAATGTTAAGTAGATTTCTTTTGAAACTGAAGAAAAACGCCATCTATAACTAGAGAAAACTCTTTGGATTATAAATGGCGTTTTAATGGTGTAAAATTTCATAAAACTATTCTTCTTCAGGCATTAAATGGTTAAATAGTTTTACAGTTTCTATAAATTCGTTTTGCTTGTTAGTTTTATATTCTTCATCTATATCAAAACGGTCAATTTGGGTAGCAATGATATTTCTATACATCAACAAATTATTGTCAATTTCTTCAAAGATTTGATCAGAATCTTCTTTCGGAAATTCTGCAAGCCAGATGAGTTGTTCTTTAAATATTTTTATTAAAGATTCTGCAGAAGATCTAGCTTTTTCAGGTTCTCCTAATAAATAATACATTTCTGGATACCCAACAGATAAACTAAAATGACTAAAATCTTTAATAGGCATTTTTTCAATAGAGAGATCTAATATTTCTAATGCTTTAACGGTGTCTCCCTCAGCAGCAAACGCATCAGACAAACGCATCAAATTATTACGCATAGAAATAGAACTTCTCTTAGTTTGCTCATCTAAGTATATTTTTCCATCATTGATATTTCTCCAATCTAATTTCTGAATGTTCGCATACATTTTTTCAGGATCAATTCTTCCCATATCAAATGGACTTTTCTTGGTTACAGTTCCGTCTGGATTTACAATATTCATTGATGTTTTTATGGGAACTAATTTATAAGCCATCCCATCTAACTGTAAATAGTCCTTCAGCCAAATATACTCCTCGTCTGCGAACGCACCTCCAGTAAAATAAATAGGTCTTTTCCAATCAAAATTTGCTAAAATATCAAGCATTAAAATTCTGTTTTTTGCAATTCCTCTTCCTATTTCTATATCTATATAATCTACTATTTTATCAGCATCTTTTGCTGCAACAATTCCATATTCTAAAACATTTTCTTTGTTAACGGGAATTCTTATGTTTCTTGTAGGAAGAACTTTTTCTTCATTTCCATCACCATCTATATCATAAAAAGTAACTTTATTCTTACTTTCTATCCATTGCATATAATCATTTATTGGAAGAACGGAGTCTTTTAGTGTTGGGAATAATTCTTCAAAGTAATAGGCAGCATCCAAACTACCATATTTATAATCATCATGATTTAATTGAGATGGTATTGGTGGTGCATCATAGGTTGCTCGTTTCATCTGATCTATATACCAATCTGTTGCGAATAAGCTTGTGTTAACTAATTTAATATCTGTTCTAACACCCTCAACTTCTTGCATGTACCACAATGGGAAGGTGTCATTATCTCCAATGGTAAACATAATTGAATTAGGATCGCAAGATTCTAAATATGATTGTGCGTTTAAATGTGTGGTGTATCTATTCGATCTGTCATGATCGTCCCAGTTTTCAAATCCCATCAGTGTAGGCACAGCTAGCAATGAAATTACTGATACAGCTATAGCAATTACTTTTTTATTGGCAAAATTCTTTAGATATTCATAAAGTGCCAATACGCCAAAACCAACCCAAATGGCATAGATGTAAAATGAACCTACAATTGCATAATCTCTTTCTCTAGGCTCAAAAGGTTTTGGATTTGTATAAAAAATAATGGCAAAGCCTGTAAAAGCAAAGAACATAAATAGCACAAAGAAATTTTCCTTATCCCATTTAATATGATACAATAATCCTATGATACCCAATAAAAAAGGCAACATAAAATAAACATTTCGTCCTTTATTTTCTGTTACATCCGATGGTAAATTAGTTTGTGGCCCTAGTCTTGCCTCATCAATAAATTTAATTCCGCTTAACCAATTTCCATTGTACCTATCTAATTGTCCTTGAACGTCATTTTGTCTACCAGAAAAATTCCACATAAAATATCGACCATACATGTAGCCAAATTGGTAGCTAATCATAAATTTTATATTCTCTGCAAATGTGGGCCTTCTGGTGCTATTCTGAGGAATATTAGCAATGGCTTTATACATTTTTTCAGCTGCAGGATTTGTCATTCTTGGAATAAATCCTTTGTGTTTGTCTGATGTGTTTGGGAGTACATCTTTGTATTTATTCACAATTTCATATTTCCCATTTCGTTTTTCATATTTAGGTTTATCGTCTTTAAGAGGTTTTTCTTTGTTTACCTCTCTACTATACGAATCTGAATAATAAGTGTCATAAAATACATTAGCATCACCATACTGTTCTCGATTATAGTAAGCCAGTAATTCTCTTGCACTTGAAGGGTTGTTCTCATTAATAGTAGTGTTGGTATTTGCTCTAATTGGAAGCATCAACCAAGACGAAAAACCAATCATTATAAAAAGTACAGACAGAAGAATAGTGTTTGTTATGACCTTATTATTTTTCCTTGTGTAATTTAGACCAACATAAAAGCCAACTACCAATATAATACCAGCTATAATAGAGCCAGAATTATACGGTAGGCCTATAGAATTTATAAAAAATAATTCTGAGGCGCTAAAGAATTTTAGTGTAAATGGAAATAAAAATTTAAAAACAAAAGCAAGTATGAGAATTGAAATAATTGTTGCTATACTTGTGGTTTTGAGGTTTATTGTATGATACGTTTTAAAGAAATATATTAGGAATATTGCAGGAATAACAAGTAAAGACAAAATATGAACACCAAAAGATAATCCTACCACAAAACTGATAATTACAAGCCATTTATGACCTCTTGGGGTATGAATTTCGCTTTCCCATTTTAAACCTAGCCAGAATAAGATCGCCATTAAAAAAGATGACATTGCGTAAACCTCTCCCTCAACTGCACTAAACCAAAAACTGTCAGAAAAAGTGTAAGTCAATGAGCCAACTAATGCGCTGCCTAAGATTGCTATACTAGAGCTTTCATTAATTTCTCCTGTTTTAACTACTAATTTTTTTGCTAAGTTAGTGATGGTCCAAAACATGAAAAGAATGGTAAAAGCACTCGCTAGAGCAGACATAAAATTTACCATTTTTGCGACCTCTGTAAGTTCACTTGTAAACATGGCAAAGAATGCACCAAGCATCTGAAACAATGGAGCTCCTGGAGGATGACCAACTTCTAATTTTACTGATGTTGATATGTATTCTCCACAATCCCACGCACTAACTGTTGGTTCTAATGTAAGAGAATAAGTGATGAGAGCTATTGCAAAAGTGCTCCATCCTAGTATGAGGTTCCACTTTTTAAATTTTTCTGATGTCATATGTTGTAAAAATGTATGGGCGAATTTACTAATTTATCAGACAAATAACGTTCAAGAGTCTAGTATTAACTTTAAAGACATTATAAAACTTTGTTAAAAGTAAAAAAGTAATAAAAAGATTTGCAGGATAAAAACTTTGATTTAAATTTGCAGCCGCTATGAAATCTATTGGCCTATGGTGTAATTGG
>Ga0233438_10004214_pt1 | contig 12787 bp, 8 predicted proteins | sample SI_123_September_FD_182720 | JGI IMG/M metagenome (GOLD analysis project Ga0233438, IMG submission 182720) | Seawater microbial communities from Saanich Inlet, British Columbia, Canada - SI_123_September2016_10_MG | ecosystem: Environmental > Aquatic > Marine > Inlet | place: Canada: British...
CACTGCCTACCGACGCGTGAGATGCCTGTCGCAAGGGTATACAGAGGGATGATTCGAGGTTTTCCTTTCGACATGAAATCATCCAGTTTCCAATCCGATCCTCAAACCCAGTCAGCCGAAGATTGAGCACATCCTCGAGATTCTATCTGCGTAGGCGGTGACCAAAGCTCCGTCTATTGCTGTTTGGGATGGCATCGACAGCGATCTGAATTGAATCTCTTTGGCAGGTTTTGGACTGTACCGAGTCGCATCAACCTCACAAGTCGCAGCAATGTGTTCCAATTCCTCGATGCTCGAGGGGTGGTGATCTTCAGTTTTTTTCAATGCCTCAGAAAGACGTGCCATAGCCAACCAATCATTGAATGTGAAGGTATTCGAAGAAAGGACCACAGGCATAGATCCAGATGATTCGGTAAGATCCCATTCATGCTTTCGGTTGGCTACATCGGTGCCCCTCAAAAGCATCAATGGAAATGCCTTGATGGTTGGAACGTTATGCTTCAAGCACCACGATACAGTGTGTTTGAAACTCTCCAAAGATTGTTCTGGGAGTCCATAAATCAAGGTGATCTCGTAGTTGATTCCTCTTTTCGTGACCTCCTTCAATACTGTGTCAACTTTGTCGATGTTGTTGTTCCGGCTCACCGCTTTCCCTTCAATACGATGAATGGTCTGAAGGCCAAACTCCAGTCGAACGTTCAGTTGTTCTACCGCATCGAGGAATTCATCATCAATCATTTCGGCACGGCATTGAAGGGACAACTTTCCCGTGTATGCGTTGGCGATGAAACGTCGGAGAATCGCAAGTGATTGGGAACTTGCATTGAAGATTGGATCGAGAACCGCAATATCCCCGACACCAAGTTCACAAAGCAGGTCGATTTCTTTGTTGATCCTTTCAGGTGCGAATTCTCGTTTTTTCAATCGGGCACCTGGCTCTTTATGCTGACAAAAACCACATTTGAACGGGCAACCACGCTGGCTTTCCCAACGAACAAACTTCTGCGTTTTGAGGTCAATGACGTTCGTCAACCAAGGCGAAGGCATCATCGGAAGGTCAACCTCAGTTTGTTCGGCAAAATCTTCCTCTCCAGCACGATGAACACCTCGAATTTCCTCATCGTGATTGAGGGCCAGCCCAGCGAGGGCCAATTCACCATAACCACGAACGAAGATATCGGCATGTGGATATGTTGCCTCAAGCCCATCCGACATGTAGCTGATTTGCGGTCCACCTAAGACAATCTTTCCTTTGTACCCACGCCTTCGTAGACCGCTCATCAGGTACTGGATGTCATCTTCTGCCCAGACGTATGCTCCAATCGCTACCATCGAATCATCGTTCACAAGGGCGAGAATTTCTTTCAAAATCTCGGTTACATTGAAGCCATCCGCATTGATTTCCCGCACGATTGAGGTGTATTCGATGTTCATGGACTGCAAAACTGCAATCAATGAGGCGTGCCCGAGCGGCACTCTGGGGTCTTTGTCCCTGCCCCATGGAAATTCGACGACTACTAGTGATGACATGAGTTCACCCCGTTAGTTTGTCAAAAAATTCGCAAAATTCATCGAACAATGATGTTTGTTCCTCATGAATAGGCTTCACAGATTCCCAGTTTTTGATGTCATTGTGGCGGTATTTATGCCCACACTGGTAGAGCTTTCGTGCGAGATTGATGAGGTGCCACACATTTCTCTTCATCTTCTTGCTTTCATTTATGTTAGCAGCAAACCGTTGGAACACCTCACCGCTTGCTTCTACTATATTTCCATTCATTCCTTTGTGATTAAGTTCGCCCTCTAAGTTTGATTTCGACCAATCTAAGATTGAATTTGATGCGGCTGATGGCTTGAACTGTTTGCTCGAAAATGCTGATCTGTTGTTTCCAAAGTACAGGAATCGAAGGTGCATTTCAACACTCTTGGCGATGGGGAGTACCGTGTACAGCCCAGCATCACTGAATAAATTCGGATCGTTTTCGAGAAGTTCAGCAGCTTTCCTTGCGTCATGGGCAGGGGTTCGCACATATTGAACATCAATTGGTATATCTTCTCCTCGGAAAACGATTTCTTCCTCAGCGGCATAGAGTGGCCCCAAGGACTCAACAAAACGATCGAAATCGTCCCACTCTGCATCTGAAAACCCCTCCATGATGTCCCTCCGGAATATACCAGCAGGCATGGATGCCTATGAATGTGAGGGTGGTGGGCGAAATCTCTCAGCGTCCTTCCTTTCTTGCTCTGATAGCAATTCTGGATAAGTCGCAGCTATTTGACCGAATGGTTTCGCAAGGCGATCCATATCACGTGTCCCTCTCCACATCAATGCTGCAACTCTGCTCACACATAATGCACTTTGAGCGCCGAGGTAATAGTCCATCTCCTGGTCTGTGGCGGAATCGTGCCGGAGGATGTGGGTCAAGTCCAAAGTCTTCTGATACGTAGTGCCCGCTAATTTTTCGAATACATTATCTATCACCTGAATCCAGTTTTCCGCAGGTATTTGTCCCCACAATTCTCTTGGGATTTTTTCTCTCATGAATGGTGGTAAAGGAAAACTTGGATCAAATGAACGAACTAAATGTGGTGCGAGTTCTTCTGTTATCCACTTAGGGGGGGCCTCGATGTCTTTCCAAGCACGATCTCTTAATTCCCGCAATTGCCTCGCACGAATTCTAAGGTCAAGATCAGTCCAAGAAATGTCATTTCGTCGATTGAGTGCAATGCTTCGACTTGCAGCTTCGGACATCAAGGCTTTCCTGAGATTGGGGTTCTTTTTCATTTGGCCCATTTGAACTGCCGTCTCCATGAGGTCTCGAATCCATGACAGTTCACTTCTAGCGTCACTATCTTGTTGCAACTCCGTTCGTTGTTGTATCAGAAGTTGGCAGAGGCGGAAGAATTGGAAATAGCGCTCAAAGTTCGGTATCCGGTCTTTGTCATCAAACCTCTTAGATGGGGGTTGAGAAAACTGTTCACCTAATTTTCCTACATGACAGCAAAATGCATGGAAGGTGTAATCCTTGCTTGAGAAAAGTATGTGTCGAAGAAGAATTTGACCAAAATCGTAATGCAGGAGCATCAATTCATGCCTTAATTCTGATTCGATCGACAGTGCCTCTTTTGAAACGATTAAGAGGTTGAGTTCTCGCTCAGCATGCGACTTGAACATCAATAAGTGGTGTGCTTGGTTATTTATTTCCTTCATTCGCCAGATTGTTTCAGATTCGGGTTCATTTTTGAGAAACGAATTTTTTGATTCCTCTTTGAGTTGATACCATTTTTCCGTTTTCCAAATTTCATCTAGACTTAGGTATGACCCTTTCAACCATAACTGGTACATGAGGGCGGCTTTGGCGGGATTGGATGTTTGGAATTGATCCACATGAGCGATGATAAACTCTCCCAGCAATTTGCAAGTTGATACCGAGAGGCTTGGAATCCTTCCCCTCAACTCGAAAAGGATGTGATCTGTCATCTGATTAATCGCATCCATTAATTTCTTAGGATTGTCGAACCAGATTCTCAATTCCTCATCAAGGATGTTGCTTGTTTGATTGGTTCCTGCTCGGAGGATTGAGAGTAACTGGAGGGCGCTGAAATTCCGTGTTTCATTCTCAATGGGCTGGTTGATCTTAATTTCCATCTCAGGCGTATCGTAGCCGTCGGAAAGATAGGGCATCTGGCCTTTTGGGTCGATAGCTAAGAGGGCATTCATCGCAATGCGCATCGCCAAAGCAAGATCTTTGTGTTTCGCCCACTGCTTCACCTCATCCGAAATGTTGGTGTTGATTGTATAGGCAGTGAACAGTTTTGTGAAGATCGGATGCTTTGGTAGCGCAGGGTTGTTTGGGTCATCTAAGTCGATCAGAGTTTGCATATCCTCATCTGGAATCGTAATGTCTCTGAGGAATGCTGGAATTTTTTGTAGGACTTCGTTTATTTCACCATCGCTTGGGATTTCGTCTGCATCGAACCAATCTTGTAGGATGTCAAGCGAGCATAGTGTTTCAAAAACACCGCTTTGTGTTTGAACAACACCTTCCTTGGCCAGTTTATCCCATGCAACCATGCATCGGATTTTGCACGCAATCGGTGTTTCGAGTTCTGAAATCATTTGTATGGCGAGGGTTTCTTCATCTGAAATGGTTGATAATCGGTTCAAAAGTGGGGCGTTTCTAGGACATTCAAGCAAGTCCAGATTGGTTTTTGATTCGGCATATGATTGAACAAATTTTGGCATCGCAAAGAACGTGCTGTTCATGCGTACACAGAGATTCAGTGCCTCCTTCGTGTTGAGTTGAACTCCGAAATGAGCCTCCATGTAAGCCGCTAAACCAACTGGAGTCATGATGTGGGGTTTGAGATGAATCAATTCATCAGGGTTCAAACCGAATTTCTCGAAAGGGAACATATAGAGCCCCTGGTGCTCTGTTCTTTCCCGTGTGATGATAAGAAGAGGGACAACACGTGAGATTTGGAGTAATGATTGGAAAATACCTGAACCAACGTGGTTGATCAATATCTCTGCATCATCGATAATCAATGGTAATAGAGGTGCCTCGTCAATTCTTTTTAGTTGGTTTTTGATTACTTCAATTGTCTTGAGGAGATGGTCATGTCGTGTTGATTGGTAGCATTCATCAATCATCTCATTGTCGAAACCAAGTGTCTGAAGGGCGAGTTTGCTGATGGATGTTTTCCCAGTGCAAGCGGGTGCTGACATGATGTAGAGGCCAGCAGAACCCGGCGAGAGATGTTCACAAATCATGGTATGATTATGAATATCGATGAATGGTGGGTGGTATTCACCTGGCATAACACCGGGGATTACGATGTTTTGAGATGGTATGATGCATCCATCCTTTCTCGACTCAAAAAGGGCATATGCCAACCAACATGCATCACGATTTGGATGAAGTGATTTCAACCCCTTTCTTGCAAAAAGAACTGCTGAACGTACATCAATGGAGACTGCTTCATGATCTGAAATCTGATTGATGGCTCGTGCCAAGTACGTCCAAAAACCGATACTGAAATCCTTAGCCGCAACGTCCCAAATGTCCCAACGCGTTGCTATCACTGCGTCAACACCACGAATGCAGAACTGTTCTGCGATGGGTCCGCTTATTCCGGCCACATCGGTCACAGTCGAGGTATCTCCGCTTTTGCACGCATTGAGAATCACCAGTCGAGGAGGACCCGCTCTGCAGCATGAAGCAACAAATTGTGCAGCCGTCAGTCCACCCGATTGGCCAATAAATTGATTGTCAGTTACCGACATATGTCCACAGAAGTGAATGATGTCCCAGTGGTTTGAAGCTAATACCAATCTGAGTTTATTTGGGTCGTCATCCTCATGTGCGTAAACGACTTTTGTGTCTAGGCCAGAACTTTCCATGAGTTGTTGTATCGTGGATGATTCACCGTGAGTTTCGGAAAGTTTTTTTTCCGATACCAGATTTATTATCAGTGCCTTTTGAGACCCCCAAGGCAACCTAGGAATGTGAGTTTTAATCTTGTGAGGAATGACCTCATGTAGGCCAAGAAACGAGCCTGCGTGAGGTTGTGATTCTGCTATGTCGTTGTCTGAAATCAAAGGGTTGAGGTCAGGTTTTTCTTGGTTCCGCACAGCCCAGTCTACCCAAAAAGTAGACTTTCCACGGAAGTTAACCTGTGATGTCAACGTCTCACCGTAAGTATGGTTAACCTATTCACCATTGAACTTGTTGCCTTCATTGATTTCTGGAAATTCTGATTGGAACCCATTTGTAAATAGGGTGGACTCCAGACGACATGAAGATGTTAACAGAATACCCTCAAATATTCTAGAAAAATCCACACCGTCTCTTGAGGGATCCTACAGAGTACCGACATATCATTTCCATGAAGTCGCGAGGGTTCTCTCAAACCCCTCAAGACATTATGGAAGAGTACAATGGGTGTTCAGTCCCCCAGTACACTGCCTACGGACGCGTGAGACGCTTGTCGTAAGGGGATACAGAGGGCTTCCGAAGTTCACCTGAGTATATCGACTCAACCCATTCGAGCAACCATCTCGTCGATCATTGCTTCAGGGAGTGCAACATAGCCCACGTCCATGACGTGGTCCATGCCAGCATCAGAGTATCCGTATTCAAAAAATCCACGTACTAAGTCCCACTCATCGTTGTTGACGTTCATGTAGATATATCGTGATAGAGGTGCGTAGCTGCCATCGGCAACTGTGCTTGCTTCAGGCGTTACAGCCCCCCCAGCGTCTTGGACACCGTGTGTGTCGTTGTTGGCAATAGCGGCAACACTCAATGTGTTTGCATTCTCTTCATAGTATGCGTATCCAAAGTATCCGATTGCGTTCTCGTCACCGGTGATTCCGTTGACGATCTGGTTGTCGTCAGCAGAGTTTTGGTAGCCACGTGCACTGTCGAACCCTTCAGCTTCGTAACCATCCTTTCCTGCAAAGCAGTTCTTACAGAAGACTTGCTCTCCGAAGTACTCGTAAGTACCGGAATCGGAGTCAGCTCCCCAGAGTTTGACTTCGGAATCTGCACATGAAGCGTCGAGGTCACCCCATTCGCGCAAATCGTCATCATCGTTGTTTGGCGTGATGGAAGTCATGTTGAGCCCGTCATCAGTGAGTTCAGACTCAGTCCAATCAGTGAAGATCCAACGCAGTTGACCCATGGACAATCCACCCATTTCGGTGATGCACTGGTCTGCTGCGCCACCTTTCTTGACAACGACGGATAGACCGTCGATTGCGACAACGAGTTGTGTGACGGTGATCTCCGAGTCAAGGCAGTTGAATGTGAATCCATCATCGCCAGCATCTGCTTCAGATGTCTTCCAATCCCTGCTCATGTCACCTATGTGTACTGAATCAGAGTCTGTGCTGCACACCTTGGATGCACCAGCACCAGATCCGCCGCCAGCCACAGTGACTGTGTAATCCGAGTTCGCATCGCTGTAGGCTTGACCCCAGGCGCTTGCGACAGGGAATACAGTACTGCTTCCTGCGATGTTAATCGTCTTTTGTTCCGTCTCTTCGTCGGCATCTCCACCTAAACAACCAGCCATACTAGCCATCATCAGAGTAAGGATAATTGTCCATGCCATTCCATTTTTCTTCATCATCATATTCGGTTCCCCGTTGTTTTTCGCTGAACAGTTTAGGGCATAGGAATTGACAATAGATTATATTGCTAAATATATAGGAATATATAGGGATAAAGATAGTAATGAGGTGTTCTCTGTATCCCATTACTCCTCCGACAATTTAGGGGAGACTGTTGAAGCAACAAGGGACTTTCCGCAAATTGCAGTTAACTGGTGGCTCCACCGTTATTGTCTCATTGCCAAAAGAATGGGTGAAAGCCAACAATCTTGACAAGGGAGACCTTGTTAATATTGAAGAATTAGCTTCGGGAGATTTACGTCTTTCTCCACTGCAAGAGAACTCAACAAAACAGGAAATTGAGCTTGATTGTTGCGCAATCGGAGATGGTTTAATCGATCTCATGATTGGCGGGTACATCGCAGGAGCAGACGTCATCAAACTCACATGCTCATCCCCAATAACCAGGAAAACTCGAGCCGATGTTCGAGCGTTTTTGAGAGACACACGAGGAATGGAAATTGAAGTCGATAACGAAAAAGAGATTCGTATTGTGTCGATTCTTAACCCGTCAGAATTGCGACTCCAGGTGTCAATCAATCGAATGTACATCCTTATCTCAAGCCTCGTCAATGATGCTTTTGATGTTCTCTCGGGAGAATCCGTAGAATTGCTTTCTGACATCGACGACAGAGAGCGCCAGATTGACGCTCGACGCCTTTTGCTCGAACGTCAAGTTGCTGTATCTTTACAACAACCATCCGTTGAACGAAAACTTGGCGTCGACCGGTTCTCGGCCATGGAACACGCGAACATTGCTCGAGTCTTGGAGCGAATGGGCGATCACGCAACGCGCCTCGCTCACTTGGTCAATGAACACTCAGATGTTGTCAAGATCAAAACCAAGGACATGCCTTTGTCAGCCGTACCATTGTGGTCAAACCACCTCAAGACAATCGTTCACAACATGTACACACGCGATGTCGAACTCATTCATTCGGCCAAACTGGCACTGGCTCAACTTGGCAACGATGTAGAGGAAGCTGAAAGCGAGTTATGGACGGGGCGTGGTTCAGCTGAACGGCTCCTGAGTGAATTTAGAATTTCCGAATCGGTGAGGAGACTGTGTGCTTACAGTGTTAATTTCGCAGAAATTCTCCTTAACATGCTCATGTATCAACGACTTGAACGGGTTTAATCGGTGATTGTATGTCCTTTCTAAATCGTATTTCCAAAGATAAGGCTGGCACGATTTTGTTTTTGACGAGTTTATCGGTCATTCTCATCACGCTCGGAATCATCCAAACGTTGTTGTTTGAAACCATTACCTTCTTTTCAGACATTGCGGAACACAGAGGGTGGTTTTCCCTTGAGTGGGATTTTGGAGGCATTTTTTCTGCATCGGGATTTGCGTGCTTGCTTCTTGTTGTGGCATTGATTCTCGATTACGAGAGCAAAAAGGAAAAAAATCGCCTTTCCATTATCCCTCAAGAAGTTTGGAATCCTCACCACGGAATTGTGAAGGCCGTTTTCATACTTGTCGTTTTGCAATTATTGTTTAACGATAGTTTCCTGTTAGGCCTTTCAATCCTCTTTTTGACAATGATCTGGAGGGCCACTGGTAAACTTCAGATGAAGAGAATCTTTGGAGGCAACATTGAGATTTCCAATACGTGGAGGAACGTTCTCTTTCTGTTTATCTTTATCACGCTCTTCGACGCCATCACGATGAATTATTCTGGAGCATTCGGTGAATTCTTTTTACAGAATCAATGGACACCCACCGGTGCTTGTGAGGATCGTCGTTCCCTTTGTGACACGATGTCGTTCGGTGTCAACAGTCTGCTTTTGACGACGCTGCAGGTCGCATTTGGAGCGCTCATCATCGCGGTACCTTTGGGCGTTGGGTGCGCCATCTACCTCTCTGAGTATGCGCATCCAAGATTGGTTGCGATCGTGAAGCCAACGCTCGAAATTCTCGCTGGAATTCCTTCCGTCGTTTACGGATTTTTTGCATTCATCTATATTGGACCACTCGTGGTTCAGTTTGGCGAGTATGCATTTGCAAATGGGTGGATTGATGAGTCGCCAAATGTTCTCAATCCAATCAATGGGGCCATTGTGGTCGGCGTGATGATTCTCCCCCTGATTGCTTCAATGTCGGAAGACGCTTTGCGCGCGGTACCAAATGAATTGCGCGAGGGATCCCTTGCATTAGGGGCAACAAAAATTGAGACGACGATGAAAGTCATGATTCAGGCATCGTTATCCGGAATTGTTGCAAGCATCATCCTTGCTCTTTCGAGGGCTGTTGGCGAAACAATGGCGGTTACGCTTGCAGTAGGAACGGTTGCAGTCTACACCTCCAACATGTTCTTGCCAGCTCAAACGATGACTGCGTACATTGCGCAACGTGTCGGAGGCGACCTTCCATTCGGAGAAATTGGATACCTCACAATCTTCGCTGTAGGATTGTATCTCTTTGTCATCACCTTGTGTTTGAATTTACTCGGCAACAAAGTTCTGTCAACATACAGGGAGGCTTACTGATGAAAGACATCGATAAACTCCAGAAACGAAATCGTAAGTTGAGGGACCTTACGGAACGTGCAGGATCAACGGGTTTGGCGATTACGGGATTGATTGGTTTACTCTTTCTTGGCGTCTTGGTATGGCAAATTGCAGAACCCACGTTCATTAAAGGAGAACAAGGAGAAATCACTCCTGCAAGTGAATCAATACCAGAATCAGATTACAGGTTCAAATGGGACTTCCCAACAGTTGACGAAAATGGCGAACCATTCACCGATCCTGTCGTCCTTCGTTTTGGATGGGACGATGAAAACGGCTCTCATTCTCATGATGTCGAAATCAATGTCATCGAAACCCGACAAGTCAAAACAGACATCTACATTGATTCAACTGGGGTTGACCAAACTGAAATTGACGTGGGGCGGAAGACAAATTTCAACGCATATTCAAGCCTCACTGTCCCTGTTTCAGTTGAACAAATTTCAGGCCCAGTTCCAAACGCTGATGAAACGGGGTATCCCGCAGTCAATACATTCGTTATCACTGGCGATGTCCATGTTTTATGGGATGATGAAAACAAACAGGTGTTTCAACCGATGGAGTTACTGGGCTGGATTACGCTGTTGATTCTTGTCGTTGTTCTCACATGGCCCAATGTAGCCGTCTTGAACATTATTCAGAAACTGAAAGGTCGTCGGACGTTGATCAAATTGGCATCGTACGTATTGGCTGGAACAACCTTTGCAATAAGTGACGGAATGTTTGTAGCCGCAGCATTAGGGAGCATATGTTGGCTTGTATCGGGGGTTATTCTCTACAAAATTGCTGAGGGAATTGAACGATTGGAAAGCTTAGGTAGGGAATTAAGCGAAACCTCGCGATTAAAGCATTCGATTTCGGCGAGAGATGGTGTGTTGATGTGGTCAAGAATGTTGCTGTTTACATCGACATTATTCATTCCTCTTCTCATCGACATTCCATTCTTAACCGAGCGTTATCAAGATATTTTTATCCCATACGCATCTGGAATTCGGGCTGCGTTTTATGGAACAATTTGGGTGATGCTAATTGCAATGCTCGTTTCTATTCCTGTCTCTGTTGGTGCAGCAATTTATCTTGAGGAGTATGCCAAGCCAAACCGCACAACAAAACTCATTCAAGCTCTGGTTACGAACTTAGCAGGTGTCCCCTCAATCGTGTTCGGTATGTTTGGACTTGCGATTTTCGTCAAACAAGACGGTTTTGGTTGGGGCTTAGGCCCCTCTGTTCTCGCAGCTGGATTGACAATGGGTGTGATGGCAATGCCGATCATCGTATTGGCAGGCCAGGAAGCATTGCGTAGCGTTCCTCGTACTTTGAGAGAATCTGCCTATGGCATCGGATGCACGAGATGGCAGGTTACCAAAGACCACGTGCTCCCATCTGCAATGCCTGGGATTATGACCGGAACAATCCTAGCGATGAGCCGAATCATGGGGGAGGCGGCTCCACTGGTCGTCGTAGGAGCAACTGCCATGATTTTGTTCGACCCCGAACCATTAGCAGCCCTCAATGGAGGCAACGTCAATTTCACTGTCATTCCGATTCAGATCTATTTCTGGACGGCGGAACCAGACCATGCGTGGCATTCGATGGCAGCAGCAGCGAGTATTGCGTTAATCTGTCTGTTGGTAGCAATGAACAGCATTGCAATTGTGTTAAGACAGCATTTTAGAAAGAGGTTGAAATCATGAGCGAGACGATAGGTGGAGAAGTAGTCCCAGATTCTACGAGACAATTAGATGTGGATGGAGAGGTCGATTTGATGATCGAGGATCTTGATTTATGGTATGGGGATAAGCAAGCACTGTATGGCGTTTCACTCCCGATTGCCAAAAACAGCGTAACGTCCTTAATCGGCCCTTCGGGATGCGGAAAAAGTACGCTTCTACGAATGATGAATCGAATGAATGATTTGATTCCAATTTGTCATTACGACGGAAAAATCACAATGGGTGAAACTGAAATCACCGCAAAGGATGCTGACCTTGTCGAGATTCGAAAGAGAATCGGCATGGTGTTTCAAAGACCAAATCCGTTCCCTAAATCAATTTACGATAACGTTGGCTATGGGGTCAAACTGCACACAAAACCAACGCGAGAAGAGCTCGATGCAATCATTGAAAAGAGTTTGAGGAGAGCGGCTATTTGGGATGAAGTTTCAGATCGAATGCATGATTTAGGGACCTCTCTTTCAGGCGGCCAGCAACAGCGATTGTGCATTGCTCGAACCATTGCCGTTGAACCTGATATCATTTTGATGGACGAGCCATGCAGCGCTTTGGACCCAATTGCTACTGCAGCCATCGAGGAACTCATCTTGGAACTCAAGAAAGATTTCACCGTTGTGATTGTGACCCATTCAATGTCGCAAGCCGCAAGGGTGAGCGATTATACAGGGTTTATGTACATTGGAAGACTTGTAGAATTCGGAGAAACTGACAAGATATTTTCAGATCCAGAATTAGAGTTAACTAAGCGATACATTACTGGAAGATTTGGATGAGTGAATGACATGCCTATACGAACTGGATTAGATGAACGAATTGACAAAGTCCGTGCGGACTTATCTGAGTATTTTGATGAAGCGAAAATGGCCTACAGTGAGGCTATAAAGGCATTCACAAAACTCGATTCGCAGGTGTACAAAGAGGTCAAGCAAATCCGTCAACATGCGCGTGAAGTGAATTGGGATTTGACTAATGATTTGCTGCTGATTCTCGCACTCAATCAGCCCTTAATGAAAGATTTGAGAATTGTCGCCACCTACTTGCGAAGCGTGGATACCGTTGAGCGTGTGATCCGACACGCTCGGGACATCGCTCGTTCAGATCGTTCTCTTGATGAAAACGCAGAGGAATTGCCCGAGGTCATTGTGAATTCTGTTCTTGAGATGCACAAGCACCTCAATGGACTGCTTGATACCATGAGCGGCTGTCTCACAAAAGGCGAAGAATTGCCAATCGAGAACGTGAAATCAACATGGGCCATGGTAAGAGAAGAACATGGAAAGGCAGTTGAAGCCTTATCGAGCTTGAAATCCAATACAATGGGCGGCAAAGTTGGACGCTTGGAAGTTGTCAACATCGTCAGTCGAGT
>Ga0233438_10004218_pt1 | contig 12778 bp, 22 predicted proteins | sample SI_123_September_FD_182720 | JGI IMG/M metagenome (GOLD analysis project Ga0233438, IMG submission 182720) | Seawater microbial communities from Saanich Inlet, British Columbia, Canada - SI_123_September2016_10_MG | ecosystem: Environmental > Aquatic > Marine > Inlet | place: Canada: British...
GCAGTGGACTGTAGTTCCAAGGGTCACCTGTTCGAATCAGGTAGAGAGGACCATTCCTTCTTAGCTCAGTTGGTAGAGCGACAGGCTGTTAACCTGTAGGTCGTCGGTTCAAACCCGGCAGAAGGAGTTTTTTACATAGTGTTGTCCAGTATGTAAAAAATCTCACAGTATAATAAACAATGTCGGCTGTACCTATGCTCGCAGGTGTAGGTCTTATGATGGTGTGTTGTTCATCTTCTAGTATGGCTTCTATGATGATGGGTGGCGAAACTGTAGAAGAAACTACCCCAGTGGTACCCACCCTCCCAAGTGGTCAGCATGTGAAGTTGGTACACACTACTGCCCAAGATAATAGTGCGGAAGGTAATGTCGACGATAAAAATATGATTCTAAACCTTGCCGAACTTGAAGTGTTTGGCAAGGGTGGTACAACCAGTTTAGCTGCGGGTAAAACTGTCACCGGTAGTTCTGAATACTCTGCTACTCACGGATATCTTAATCTTGTCGACGGTAATATGACAAATTTTGCACACACGAAGGGTCGTACCGCAGAGGAGATTGATTACCTCCAGGTTGATTTAGGTTCGGTCCAAGAGATTGAGAAGATTAAGATTACTAACCGGGTCGACTGTTGCAAGAACCGTGCTATTGGTATCAAGGCTGTAATTCTCGGTGCGGATGGTACGACAGTAGTTAAGGAAACACCCGCTATTAGCACTGTCGCTGATACGTATACCTTTACGTTCCCCGGAACTGCCTGGGCTTAAAATAACTTAAAAACACAAATCTTATCAATAGTAATGACCACTATTGCTAATTTATTGATTTCACCAGTCGTATCCCTAAAGAAGAGATTCGGGCGTCGCGTGGCGTCATCCGCTCTAGATGCCCCACCACCCCCGGTTGATACCACAAAGCAATGGGACTTCGGTAGTTACTGCTGGAAAGTTACAGTCAAGTCTAAAGATAGGGAAAGTGGTAAACTCGACAAAACCTTCATTGGATACAGCCAGAATATGAATATCGCAGAGAGGACCAAAGGTGCTTGTGATAGATTTAAGAAGTCGGGGACAGTTTGTGGAGAACCAGAGCTGGCTATGAAAGGTGGTGAATGTGATGAAGTCATATTCATGAAAAAGACTCCGGATGGACCACTGATCCCAGTTAGTGTCTCACCTTTTTAAAAATTTTCACTTTGTTTATCTGGACCTATATACACCGGAGGTGCTTCAAGTATCTCAAGTTCAAGTTTACCTTCTTGAGTTTGAGATGGTGTTACATACGCTATCCGACAATCATTCGCACGGAGGACTGGGTTACCTGTTTGAACTGGAACAACAACTGGTTTACAGAGAAGGGCAAACATTTATGTAAGCAAATATTTAAACTTCTTCAATTCCACCGATGTATTTGACATTTTTATTGATTTTACGTAGTAAATTCTTATTTTCTAGATACGCCATGTGCGTACCCATAGCGTAAACACAATCCTTTGTGATATTAATCGCCATATATTGAGTACTATTTTTAAAACAGAGATCTGCTCTAGACTGTATACGATCAGGGGTATCTATCATACAATCGAGTATGATATCTAACGGACCCATACCTTCTACGAGTGATTCTAAAGTTTCTTCGGGATCTTTAGCCTTTGTAGGAAGTAATGTAATTATTTGTCGTGGCCTATCCATGTCGGTAATCATCGATTTTGCATTTTTATAATTAGTTGATACATGAAAATTATCACTTTGTTTCAAATCAACTCCTATTTTATATAAAACACTTGGTAAAACAATTCCTATAGACATTATACAATTTTAACTATTATAAGTTTTAACTTCGTTCCACCCTTGGATACTTATATCACTCTCTTCACACCAAGGATAAATACTGTCCTCATCTCCTATAAAATTGAGAGCGCGAACACCATTATCGATACACCTGTCGCATATAGCTTTATTGTCATCAATGATGAGACCTATATTAAGTGCACGGCAGATATCTGCTTTGTGTATCTCGTTCGGTGTATAACTATTTGTGAGGATGACGTCATCGAATACACCCGGAAAGTATCTATCTATCCACGCTTCAGTTTCTTCTCGGGCCATATCTTGACGTCCAGTGAGTATATACATTTTATCATATCTCTCTTTAAGATTGAACATAGCTTTTTGAGATCCTTGGATAGGTGTGAGATCCATGAAGGCTTTGGATTTATAAAATTCGTGAACCATTTTTTGTGAAGTTGATTCATCTATCTCAAATATTTCGCGATATACATAACTATACCTTGATTTTTGAATAACTTTGTTATGATATTTTGCCATGGGAAAGAGGAATTTTACTAAGACTTCATCGATATCAATTGCGACCCTGTTCATTTATTTATTACAAACATTATTCATAATCTCTAACTACCACACCAACGGGAAAACGGGGAACACCCATCGCGGTAAGGTTTTGGAAACGCACAGTCAGCATCTTCCCGATGTATTTCTTGTGGTTCTTATAGTCCTCTTCTCGTTGGATAATTGTACCCTCGGGTCTGACTGTGAATTCCCGATCATCTTGGGTTTTACAGACCCAAACAACTGCGTCTGCGTCACGACCATGACCCGTCTTGGCACCAGTGATTTCATATTCCTCGGTCTGGAAATCCTTGTGCTTGAGGAGATAGTTGCTTCGCTGACCAACCTCGTAGACACTGAAGCGGTCACGGATCATGGTGCCTTCGTGTCCTTCTTCAACATGCTTCTTGTGCACCTTGGGGAGATCCTTCTTGGATTTTACGAGTGTCGTTTTGACATATTCGTAATGAGGATTGTAGATAGAATCCTTGACATACTCCCAGCGTTGCTCGAAGGTCATCTGAAGCTTCTTCAAATCAAAGAAATCAAACACATGGAACTTGAGCTTCAGAGGGTCAGTCTTGAAAGTGCTGGTAAGTTCCTCAAAGTTGAGGTTAGGGTCAAAGGCTTCACCATCAACGTATTGACCCGGCTCAAGACCCTTACCAAGAATCTCAGTTCCGGGGATAATCTTCCCAGTTCTTGAGATGCCACCGTCTTTGGAGACGAGTAGGCGAACACCATCAAGTTTGGGTTGAACGTAGAATGGCTCAGAGATGTATTTCTGGCGATCTTCCCATTTGTTAGCGAGCATAGGCAACACTTGGTTACACTTGGTATGCTCATTGTTCCACATGGTTTGGGCTCTCTTGAGAGCCTTTTCGTAACCAGTTTTGACATTGGTTCGTGACTCGGAAAACTTGTCACTCCCCACGATACCAGAGATCTTCACGATGTCCGCAGTTCCATCCTTCAAGTCCTCAACTTTGATGTCAATGTAGCGGTCGCGGTTGTGCTTGTCTTGTTTGATAAGGCGTTCCATTGTACGATAATAAAATATCAGTTTTAAGTAGATGTCGGATTTACCGGTTGTAAATTATGGTAGAATGGAACGACTTAGGCCTCCAGAAAGCACATTCATGCCATTGAATGCAAACACTTTTTGTATGATTTTCATTTTTTTGTGTATTTTAGGGTTGTATAAACGTCACACGACAATTACTCAATCTCGGAAACGATTCCATACTTGAGACATTTGTCTGGGGGTAGATAAATATCTTTTTTCATCAAGGATTTGAATTTAGCTTCAGGAATCTTCGTCTTAGAGAGATACATATCCTTGAGCATTTTCATAAGTTTATCTGTTGACTTCAATTCATGTTTGAGATCATTGAAGCTACCCCACATTTCTGTACTAATTTGGTGGATGAGAAGGTAAGCATTTTTACCCATGCGACGTTCTTTACCACCCAGAAGTACAAATGTTGCCGCACTACAGCAGGCTCCTTGAGCTATAGTGACTACCTTCACACGAGATCGTTCCAGAACATTCATCATGTTTAGACCAGCATATACATCACCACCTTCACTCATTATATGAACACGGATCATTGGCTCGTACCCAACAAGTTCTGCCATCTTTTTAAGAAGTTCGATCTCCAGCTTTTTAAATTTTTCAACAAACTCGAGTGTATTTTCGCGGTCGACATCCCCGTAGAACAACAACTCGTTACCAATAACTTTGATGCAGTCATTCTCCTCTTGTTCCTTCGTTTCATCTTCGGTCGTAGGCATTCTTCAAGGCTTTCTTTACTCTTGTTACGTCCTTTGATTTTAAGCCATTTCCAACAGCGAGATGATTGATGACATCAAAATCTTGAGGGGTTATTTTATACTCAAGTAGGGGTTCTAACTCCCCGTTTTCTGCATACTTCTTTAATAGGCATAATTCTTCAACCCCCAACCCCATTCTTGATTTTTTATGGATTTCCGAGAATTTTTGTTTACGCATCTTGTAGTTTCCCAACTTGGTCCAACATGAGCCGGGTCGTATTTTATCCCTGATCAAAGGTTCTCCTAGAGCTGACTTGGGCACAGTTAATGCGTGTAACACAAAATAGGGCATCAAGTTCCAGTTACCTGACTGGTATATATACGTATCAAATACATCGGCATGAGAAAATGAGTTTGTACACTCCAGTATATCTACACCTTTCGAGTCAATGTAGTTTTCTTGGAAGATGTCCCACATGTGACCATGTTCAGCGATACTATCTAGAATTTCTAAGGGTCCAGGATCACTCAACACATCTGCTATAAACTCTTTAGGGGTTTTAAACTCATCAATGTCATCATATCCTTCTAAATATGTGAAGAAATTACGGATATTTCCTTGAGATCTAACAGCTGCTTCGTAGGCCTCCCTCCCTTGATTATCAGTCAAAGACAGTAAAACGTCAGGTTTGTGTTTAGGAATTATAACAGTTTCAAAGTTTGGATACATACACATAGTAGTTGTAGTCACAATCAAAGATCCCCGTGTAAGTTTGTTACCGTCTGAAACTTGTTCTATAATAGGTTTGAAAACACTATCATAATTATCCACGAATACATGTTTTGTTGACGGCTTAATAAATGGTAAAAAATGTGAATCACGTTTTAAATGATGGGGTAATAATTCTATATGATTTGTATCTTCTAGAACCCTTTCTAATATAAACGATTTACCCACACCGATTGGACCACATATAAACACATTCTTACCTTCACGGATATATCTACGAATCAGATCTATCCGTTTTTCGTGGATTGTCGCTACAACCGGTCTTTTTTTTTGCTCGACTATTTTAATGAAGGAATCCATCGATGATCTTACTAATCAGGCCATAGATTTGGTACTCAAAAATGACGCACTACATGAAAGAATCGTAAAACCTTTAAGAAGGAAAATTTTACCATTCATTGTATCCACGATCCTTACCAATATCGTCATGTTTATTCTTTTGGCGTACCTTGTTCGACGTCTGTCTCTTCTTCCTGTTCAATCTCAACTTCTTCCACCTCCTCTTCTTCCTCTTCCTCTTCCTCTTCCTCGTCACTAACTGTTAACATTCTACCAATTTTATCAAAAGGTGTATCTTGTGTAATAGCCCGTATAGGCTCAATAGTCTTCGGTGGTTTTAGGAAAGGGATTGGACGCACGTTTAAGATCTCGGGTTTTGTGAAAATACCATCAATTGGGTATTCCTTCTCGAATTTAAGTAGGATATGCTTAGGTACAGCTGGTGATTGTTCTAGTAAACTATCGTACGTAGTTTTACATTCCTCTACAAATTTAAGACCCTCCTTCTTACGTTCATCACGAGGTAAAGCTAATTGTAACCTAATGTTACGTGAGAGGCTACCATGACCTAACGCAGCAGTTCTATGATTTTCCATCAACTCATTTATCTTAAGGAACTGCATGATTGTGGCTATGAGACCAGCTATCAAATTCAAACCACCAATTATAGACGGAGCCGCAGGTCTTATACTTTCTGGTAACGTACTTTGAGCAAAGTTAGCTGTCCCTGTTATCGTTGAAAGTACAATAACGGGTAAATTAAAGCGCAGAGACATCTTCTTAAATAACAGGAAGGCTCGGTGGTGCATATACCTGTAACACGCAGACGACTCGCCCCACTGGCGAAGTATATTCTCGTGATATTCATTCCACATCTCTTCCATATTAATTTCTTCACTCATCTTATATTAAGGATGAATATTATATTTATGATTCATCTGATTTTTCTTATAGCTATCCTAGTCGTACCGTTTACCAATGACAGGAGAAGTTTAGAATTTTACTCTATTTTAATTCCATTCATTTTTTACCATTGGAGTGTTAATGACGACACATGTGCACTGACCCAAGCAGAAATGGTTATTACGGGACAACCGAAGGAAGAGACTTTTATGGGTAGGGTTGTAGGACCAATTTATAAGATGGAAGAGAATGAGATCAATCATCTTACAAAAACAGTGTTCTTTGTTCTTTGGGGTATAGTTCAATATCGCCTAGGTCACTTCGATAATATGATCAGAGATGTATTCAAGGTTTGGGATGGTAAGAAAATTACATTTGGAAAGGTGTAGTTACTTACCATTCTTAATTAACTCATGAACACGTTTCACAAACTGTTTATTGCGCTTGATCTTGGGATCCGCTTTAATAATACGGAGAAGAGCAGCAGAAGGTATCCTAGGTGAATTACCCTTAGGCTTGGGGGTGGCCTTTAACTTTTTACGCGCATCCTGAAGTTGCTTAGCACTCGGCATTTATTATGTGCACAGATTATTTTCAAAATAAATTGTCCACATCATATAATGGATACCAAAATTGAAGAAGAAATTGGTCGTCTCGAGAAGATAGTAGAGGAAAAATTCAACACATTTAACGAAGAAAAGAACGTGGTTTCTTTGAAGATACACGAGATTCAAAAGGATATTGATCAGGGGCGATCCAAAACTCCTCGTGTCGAACTTTATAAACAGCAAGATGTTCTCAAAAAGGAAATCAAAAGCTTAACACACTCGTTTATGGGTGACCGTGATTCAATTTACTCTAAAATAACTCGTCTCGAGGAAACGAAAAAGAAGATTGAAGATAATGCCCGTCTCGGTAAAGAGTCAATTGATCATAACCTGAAAAATATTCAGGATTTCATTGACCGTGGAAATACAAATGAAATGTTTGTGGCGATGGAAGCCATCAAGAATTCAATCATTATTATGAATAATGAACTCAAGTCTTTAAAGAAGGTGGATGATACCTAAAACGATCGAATATATGGGTTGTACAATGGAAGTTGTCGTACATAATCATACACATAGCATCAGCTATATCATGTTTCCTTTCATACGGAATTTCTTCATTTAAAAATTTTTGGGCTAGAGAAACCGTCCGTTCTTTACGTTCTTCGTAGTCTAAATGTCTCATACCAAAATGTTTATGCATGCTCACAGGTGAAACAAGTTTAACCTTATCTTTGAACATGTAATGTAAAAGAATCTCAATATTCGTAAATCCACCCGGGGGTTGCCTTTCAATTAGTATCTTCTCAGCCGCATCAAATAGATGTTGATGATCCTCTACAAATAAAGGAACTAGGTCAACAAAGTCGTTGGTCTTTAGATACTTGTAGTCTTCTAGACTTACTTTTTTCATATATTCAACTACAATCTTTGGTCCAGTTAAAGACTCTGCCAAAACTAGTCCCATATTGTGATATCCGATATCTATCGCGAGTATCTTCATATCTCTATCGGAAAGATTTTCCTTAACTATAATAAATGAAGAACAAGACGAAAACTCACATGCTTTCGGGTATTCTCATTGCATTAGTACTTGCTCTCGTTTACATGTGGTATAATCCCAGGGTTGTGAAAGTTCCAACACAACCTCAACTTCCATTAACACCTCGCCCAGTGAGTGTGCGTCGTGAACCAGAGTTTAGGGGACCACCCATCAAAAAGTATAAACCTGGACAGATGCAACAAATGGGATTATTGACAGGTCCAGGTGAGACCACTATGCCATTATACGGTAAGGAGGTTCGTGGTAGACGTGATAGGTATCATTACTACACGACTACACCTGGTCAACAAATCTATCCAATTCCAGTAAGTCACAATGCTAGAGACTGTATGGAGGATATAGGGTGCCAGGAACTATATGGAAATGAAACAGTCTCAATAACTGGTAAGACTGGTTCATTTGGGGTTAAGATGTATCGCACCGATAACTTCTTCTAATTTACTTTTTGTTACCCATCTTTCTCGCCTGACCCAATAGTTTTAGGGTCGAACAACAACAACAACAGCACAATATCAACATACCAGGGAAAAACCACGGTGGAAATGGAATTGGAAATCCTGGGTGCATATCATAGAATTGCTTACCCCAGTAAATCAAGAGCGTTGTGAACAGGCAACTAATAGACATCATGAATGATGAAACTTGTTTGAACTTACCTTTGTTTGATACATCAGGAATTGGACTGATGAAGAACCAAAGAGAAGATACAGCAGCACCCATCGTGAGTGATTTAATGTAGTCTGAGATTTTATTCCTGTATTTGATAATATGTCTTGATACCAACTACACCATGTAAGAGATACTGTATCGTTCTAATGGCACCCGAGCAGGTTGAACAGGCACAGCATGCTAGGGCTATTTTTGGTAACGAACCATCCATTTCAGCTAAATACGTCATCACTATTATTGAAATTACTACACCAACAGATGTAGATGAAGCACTGGATAACGCTACTGTACTCATCGTATACAGTATTAACAGAAATTGTTTTCCAAATTCCTAAATGTAATCATATCAAATTCTCTATGCTGGAGATTTGAACCTATACGCAACTTGGATTTGATACGTAAAAGTTCCTTAATTGTCTCATCATCCAGATTTTTGAAAAATTGTATTTTGGCCTCCATATCATCGAGTTCGTTATGTTCCTTACGAGCTTGTACATATGGCCACGTATGTTTTCTCAAAGATGAAACCTCGCTCTCAAGTTGGCGTATTCTAGGGAGAAGTACGCGATTAATCATAACCTTTAGTTCATTAACATCACCCATCTTGATAATTCAGGGTTTACTATCTTTATACTGAGATATTCAGGGGAAGAAGATTTTATGTTGACCTATAGTAATATGCAGTACAAGGATCTGAAGGAAAAGGCTAAGAAGGCGGGTTTGCGAATTACCAAGGATGTCCGTGGAAAGAGAGTCAAACTCACTGCTAGGGAACTCCGCGCGAAAATTAGATTGAATTTTGAAAATAGTGTCAAGAATGCTCAGCATGTTATTCGGGTGTGTAGAACTATTGTGAGCCCGGGTCCTCAAATGACAATGCGTCCCGGTAGTATACCTCCACCTCCACCTCCACCTCCTCCACCATCCAGGAAACCTCCAGTAAATACTAAGCGCGCGGCACTCATGGCTGAATTGAAAAATGTATTGAAAAAAAAAGGGATGAGGAAAAATAATCTTACTAATTAGTATATTACGATCATGGCTAATAATAACCAGCCCGCGAACAACGCTCTCAACAATGGTGCCAAGAAGCTCCGTGAGATTGCCCTCAAATTAGCGACCGACGCCATTAACAAGGCGCGTGCTGCGAACGGCGGCAACAACAACGCGAAGCCCAACAACAACGCGAAGCCCAACAACAATGCTAAGCCCAACAACAACGCGAAGCCCAACAACAACGCTAAGCCCAACAACAATGCTAAACCCAACAACAATGCTAAGCCCAACAACAAGCCCGCCAACAACGGCAACAACAAGCCCGCCAACAACGCGAAGCCCAACAATGGTAATAATGCTAAGCCCAACAACAAGCCCGCCAACAACGGCAACATCAACAATGCTAAGCCCAACAACGGTAACAACAAGCCCGCTAACAACGGTAACAACAAGCCCGGTAACAACGGTAACAACAAGCCCGCCAACAACAAGCCCGCTAACAACGGTAACAACAAGCCCGCTAACAACGCGAAGCCCAACAACGGCAACAAGAAGCCCAACAACAACGCGAAGCCCAACAACAAGCCCGCGAACGCGTAAGGCTTAAAAAATATAGCTATGATAATAGCATGGGTATATTTAGAGATTTAGGATGTTTCTGTCAATCAAAGGAACAAGACCTAAACATCAAAAATTTAAAAGACCTCGCGAATAATTGGATCATGAACGATGAAAATATTGAGAAAGCACAGATACTCATATCCAATTTTTCTGAAAGTGTAAGAGAAGGTGACGAGAAAAATCGTACTCGTAAAAGAGAAATGTGGTATCGTGAAATAGATGGTGAGACATCTAAAAAATTAGTACATATTTCCAAGTTGTGTGTGGTAAACACTCTTTCAAAACATCTTGAACTGAAACAGATTAAGAAGATTTTGAGAGAATGGGAAGGTGATAATTTTGATAGCATACACTACACTCTTAACAATTACACCAAAAAGATGTGTGATTTGGAAGATGTAGACCTAATTTACTTCGATTCCATGGAAGATCTAGTTAAATTTGATTTGGGTTCAGATTTATATAAACGCCTCGTTCTAATTATCCATTTTTTTGAAAAGTTCCAGGAATTTAAACGATCTGTATCCCAAACCTCTTAGACATAAACTGTTTGACACCTCCGGTAGTTGGAAAACTCCAGAGATACCAACGTGACCAAAAACCGGCCCCGTTGATACCGCTCATTTTCCAATCCTCTTTATCACTACGATTGACGTCTAACATTAGGTTCTGAATCCTAACGGGATCTCTCTCTGCTATAATACGTTTAGGTATCTGACCTCCATGACGTAATACATAGGAACGCATACGCGAGGGAGTCTTGTGTTTGGTGTAGTCTGAATAACCTCTTGCACCAAAATCAACAGTTTTACCGTCTTCTAAAATTGCCCTGAATTTCTTTTTAGAATTGGGGCTGCGAACAATCCTGACGCGCATACTTAATATCTACAAATATAATTTACTTACCGCAACCACATGCACCAGTGGCACAGTAGTTTTCCTTCTTGTCATCACCGGGGAAGAGGAAGAGCTTCTCAGGGCCACGCTTCACACGGTAAAGGTGGTCATACATGTGCAGCAGACCAATAGTGAGGGCGAGAGTCGCGACAACGACACCCTTAATCTTGCGAGCAGTGAAAGCATACGCGATGATAACACCAGCGATGATCATCTGAACGATGGTGAGCTGGGGGATGGCGGGCATCGTGAAACGATCCTTCATCTCCTTAGTTTCAGTGGTGGGGGCGGGGGCATACATAGAGGTCTTTGGGGTATAACCTGGCATTTATTATGTAAGGAGAAAATAATGTGGTACTTGGTTGGAATTCCATTTGTATTGATCTGTCACGATTTCATGAAATTGCCTGTAGATAGATTATACTTCCACAACTGGAAAAGACCATTTGTGGGTATGAGAAATACTCTTATAGACTTTATAGCTCATTCACCCACGTACTCACCCTGGAATTTCAGGGGTCTCTGGTTAATCAAATCACATTATAAGCAGATACGTGAAGAATTTGAAGAAGTTTCAAAAACTCTAGAGAAGACTATGTATCATGACGTGGATCCTTGGTTTGACAAAAATGATAACTACTACAGGTACTCATTTGATCAGTTCCCTAAACTCAAAAGTCTTGTTAGACAGATACCCTCTATTGAGGAGTCTACGGCTTCGTTCGCAGTTATGGATGCTCCTATGACTCTATCACCTCATAGAGCTGAGACCAATCATTTACTTAGATATCATCTTACGATACTTGGAAATGGTGACTGTACTTTGTACACAGAAAGAGGACCACACGTCCATCGTGAGGGTCAAGATTTCCTATTTGATCACTCAAGATACCATGAAGTTATCAAAACTGGGAACAGTAAACGGGTTGTACTCATCCTAGATGTCAAAAGATTTTAGGAGTTGAAAAAAAATGACACTGTATTATATGAAGATTAGAACGATACTTATCATATTGTTCGTAATACTGCTACCGTTTATTCTGAACTTATGGAATGGATATCTTAAACCAGCTCAGAGTGGTAAGTTTAAGGAGTTGGATTGTAGTACAATATCTAACAGTCTAAATCCATATGTAAATGACATCATACACATCGCACAAAACCATGGTAATAAATCTGCCTCAGGTGCAGTTGAAGGTTACAAGATCACTCGGGGTACAATTAAGGAAAAATTACCACAAGTATTCAAATTGGTAGATGAATATGTATCTAAGATTAGAAGTGATAAAACGAAACCAGCTGACTGTAAAAATGAACAATACTGTTGGTTTCTGAGACTATACAACAAAAGTGGTCACTACATTGACTGGCACTTCGACAACAATTTTACTGATGGTAAGAGAAAGACTTATGTGTGTAACATATACACAAGTGAATGTAATACATCACATCTCATGACTAAGGATCGTAACGATAAAGTCAAAATTAACGAGAGTAAAGCTGGAAAGGGTGTGGTGTACAATGGCAGTGATGTTAAACATTCAGTTTCTAAGCAACAAAATGGGTGCACTCGTATATCTCTAATTATTCCATTATATGAGAATGATTCAGTGACCCCATTAGGTTGGTTTCGTAGGATAGCGCGTAATATATCTGACAGTGTCTTAAAGTTATAAGTGTTTTCGGCAAACTGCGCTATACATGTCACTCCCACCAATGAGTTCTAGAGTTTTATCAGCTACCATACGCTTTGTGAAGGGTCCAGATGTTCCATCATTACAGCACATACACAAAGCCGAAAGTTTAGTGACGTCACAAGCAAGTGGGATACAGTCTAAAATTTCACCAAATTTCCTTTGAAAAGAGTCAGCATCGAGACCTGCTATAATTA
>Ga0233438_10004229_pt1 | contig 12750 bp, 7 predicted proteins | sample SI_123_September_FD_182720 | JGI IMG/M metagenome (GOLD analysis project Ga0233438, IMG submission 182720) | Seawater microbial communities from Saanich Inlet, British Columbia, Canada - SI_123_September2016_10_MG | ecosystem: Environmental > Aquatic > Marine > Inlet | place: Canada: British...
TCGTCATCCCTCTGGCATACAAAGCTAATATTTTCTTATCAACTGAACCAAAGCGAGTTTGATGCTTCTTCACCAGCATCGGCTCAAAGCTTCCATTGCGATCTCTTGGGTTACAGATTTCTATCTCACCAAAGTCTCCTTTGAGTTTCTTACCATGAGAGCCATTGCGACTATTACCCGTATGATGACCATCAACCGCATGTTTCTGATAACCAAGGTGATGATTTAATTCAGCATTTAAAGCACGTTCAACTGTCTGCTTTAATAGTTGACGGCTCAGATCCTCCAAATCTTCTTGGCTAGATATTTTACTAGCTAACGCTTCAATTAAAGAGTCATCTAACTTTATTTTTTGTTTCACACATTCTCCTTCTTTATACCACTTTGCTCAATATGAACAATAAGTGGATTTATGCGTTTACACAAATAAATTTACAGGGTCCAATAACAAAAAGTTCATGACTATATTTATATTTTACTTAATGATAAGTGTACCGTCTTCAAAATCAATGTCAAGAGAAATATCTTTTGAAGCAGAAATGCATATTTTAGTTTTTTGTCATCATAAATAGACTAAAAAAAGTAAATAAATTATATTGGCACCATCAAAGATATCTGATAAAGCGCAATTTTTACAAGCGCATTAACATAAGTAAATATAAAAAGACGAGTCAGTGGAATATTGCAGCTATACCAGTTGTGTATGAGACTTAAGGGTTCAATCTAGGCAATCAAGGCGATACACCTTTGGTAAAACGCTGATGACCACTTAAATCATTATAATGCTTAATGCCCTGATAACCTAATCGCTTTAAAAATTTAGCTAGCGGGTTAGCTTGATTAGCACCATGCTCAAGTAATAGTGTCCCTTTTGGTTTAAGCTGTTTTAACGATTGCCTAGCAATTTGGTAGAGCAATTCATAGCCTGTTGCGCCCGCAATTAAGGCTGTTTTGGGCTCATGGGTGATGCCTTGCCCCCAACGGCACCATTGATCATTTGATAAATAAGGTGGGTTTGAAATAATTAGATCCATTTTTGGTAGTTGACCATCAAGATGATCTTGATGAATCCATTTGATTGGTAAGGAATTGAGCGTTTTTGCATTACGTTTTGCTAGATTGATAACTGGCTGACTACAATCCATAGCCCAATACTGCCAACCAGTTTTTTTAGCTAATGATATCACCAAATTGCCTGTTCCTGTTCCCACATCTAACAGATGACCCTGTTTAGCTGTCATAAAAGATTGCGCAATTGGGATTAAAGACTCTGAAGCCGATCGAGGTATCAGCGTTGATTGATTCACAAGAAAAGTATCTTGATAAAAAGGCTGGTTACCTAAAATATGCGCTACACTGTGACCTTGCATCATGCGCGCCAACACTTGCCACAACCAATTGATATCTTCAGTGTTTAACAGCTCAGTGGCTGATTTTTTATGTAAACCATGTAGCCACAGCTCTGTAAGATCAGAGTGGGGATTGCTTGACCATGGTGTCAGCCAAGTTAGCCAATAGAAAAAATGCTGCATATTAGGTGAGCAGTTGTGATGATGGGGGTGCATGCGGTATGCTGATGATCCATTTTGATTAGTGTTGCTTGTGAATCAACCTTATGTCAAGGAAATTCAAGATATGGCTGTTACGGTCAATTTTAATGACCTAGAACAAGCTGTGTTAAGTTTTTGGGAGCAGCAGCAAACTTTTCAAAAAACCCTGGATAACACCAAAGATCAACCCAAATATCACTTCTACGATGGACCTCCGTTTGCAACAGGACTGCCCCATCATGGCCATTTATTAGCTTCAACCGTTAAAGACATTATTCCGCGCTATTACACCATGCTCGGCTACCATGTAGAGCGGCGATTTGGCTGGGATTGCCACGGCCTGCCCATTGAGCATGAAATTGATAAACAGCTTGGGCAATCGACTCATGAAATCATACAGGCCAAGGGTTTACCATTTTACCAACAAGCCTGTCGATCGATTGTGCAGCGCTACACAACCGCTTGGGAAAAAACCATCACTCGAATCGGACGCTGGGTCGACTTTAAAGATAACTATAAAACCATGGACCTAGATTTTATGGAATCTGTCTGGTGGGTTTTTCATCAATTGTGGCAAAAGGATTTAATTTACCAGGGTAAAAAAATCGTACCCTACTCACCAGCGCTCGGCACTGTTTTATCCAACTTTGAAGCTGGTAGTAATTATCAAGATGTTGATGACCCAGCCATTACGGTCTTATTTTATTTACCTGCAAAAAAATGGTGGTTAGCTGTTTTTACCACCACCCCCTGGACACTGCCTGCTAACTTGGGCTTGTGTGTCGGGCCTGACGTTGATTATGTGCTACTGAAAATGCCTGATGTCGATGACCCCATTGTGATCGCTCGCAATCGGGTTACAGCTTATGACCCAGATGAGCAAGGAAAAATCATTGAAAGTATTCAGGCAAGCGAGCTTGCCGGCATGTGTTATGAGCCCTTATTTGATTGGTATCAAGAGGCAGCAACAAACAAAGGGGCTTTTGAAATCTTTATGGACGATTTTGTTCAAGCTGAAGAAGGAACTGGTATTGTCCATATGGCTCCAAACTTTGGGGAGGATGATTATCGGGTGATGCAAAAAGCTGGAGTGAACTTTGATGCTGATCCACTCAATACCCAAGGTTGCTTTGCTGATACCAAAGATTTTAGTGGGTTATTTATTAAAGATGCTGATCCACTGATTATCAAACAGCTTAAAAATCGTGGTCAGCTTTGGAAGCACACACGCTTAGTACATGCTTATCCAATGTGTCCAAGATCTGATCAGCCACTGATCTACCGAGCCATCCAATCATGGTTTGTGAAAGTTGAAACATTGAAAGCAGGGCTGTTAAAAGCCAATGAATCGATTGCTTGGATGCCAGCGCATATCAAAGATGGACGATTTGGTAAATGGCTAGCTCAAGCCAAAGACTGGGCTATTTCTCGTAATCGTGTTTGGGGTACACCACTACCAGTTTGGCAAAATGATCAAACCGGTGCATTTTACTGTATCGATTCAGTCAAAACCCTGAACGAACTCACTGGCAAACACGTCACAGACCTTCACCGTGAGCATGTTGATGATCTAACCTTTGAGCTACCAGGAGAAAAGGGCACCTATCGCCGTATTTCAGATGTACTTGACTGTTGGTTTGAGTCAGGGTCAATGCCTTATGCCCAAAAACACTACCCTTTTGCTAACCAGCAAGATTTTGAAGCCAGTTTCCCAGCTAATTTTATTGCTGAAGGCCTTGATCAAACACGTGGCTGGTTTTACACCTTAACGGTACTGGCAGTAGCGTTATTTGATAAGCCAGCATTTAAGCAAGTGCTGGTCACAGGCATTGTGATGGCTGAAGATGGCAAAAAGATGTCCAAGCGTTTTAAAAATTATACCCCTCCAGATGACTTACTTGAAAAACATGGCGCCGATGCACTGCGGCTGTATCTTATTCATTCAGGGTTGGTAAAAGGTGAGCCTCAACGATTTAAAGATAGCGGCGTTGAACAAATGATTCGCTCAACATTACTACCTTGGATTAATGCCTACCGATTTTACGCAACGTATAAGCAAATCGATGGCTGGCAACCCGATAGTAAGATTGATATCACTTACCCGTTAGATCGATGGATCCTTTCAAGGCTACAAACTTTAAAACAATGTATCCGAACACACATGCAATCTTATGCGCTAAGTAAAGTAGTGCCAGAATTGATTTTATTTATTGATGATCTAACCAATGGCTATGTTCGCTTAAACCGAGCTCGTTTTTGGGGCGATGGACTCAATCAAGATAAATGCCAAGCCTACCAGACCTTACATACGGTCTTATCAGAGCTTTCTCTGTGTATGGCCCCTTTTACACCGTTTCTCAGTGAAGCGTTATTTCAAGCGCAACAGCTCAAGCCACTGGGCCAATCAGTGCATGAACAAAGCTTTCCTACAGTAGAAGAGCAATGGCAGGATCAAGCACTAGATCAATCTGTAAAGCTTATGCGCTCCGTATTAACCCTAGGTCGACAACTAAGGCAAGAAGGAAAAGTCAAAGTCAAAATGCCCCTCAGTCAGCTAACGATCATCCATCAAGACCAACAAGTGCTTGAAAAAATCAAACCATTTGTTGAATTAATTCAAAAAGAACTAAACATCAAGCAAGTAAGCTGGGACACCAATACTACCGCTTACATGACTTATCAGGTTTTACCCAATGCCCCAGTGTTAGGAAAACGATTAGGCAAGCGTTACAGCCAGGTCAAGCAGGCACTTGCTGCACTCAGCCAATCAGACTGCCAACAGCTCTGTCAAAGCGGCAAAATCTCTGTTTTAGATGAAATTTTTAGCCTTGATGATTTACTCATCCGCACTCAAAAAAATCCAGGCACCTTTGTTGCGGCTGATCATGATCTTGCAGTCTGCATGGATATGGATTTAACCCAGGAACTTATTCAAGAAGGCTTAGCTAGAGAAGTTATCAACCGCATTCAGAAGACCAGAAAAACTTTAGCCTTCAAAGTGAATGATCGGGTAGTGGTGTCTTACTTTGCAGATCAAACATTACAAGTAGCGATTAAAAACCACCAATCTTTTATTGAGAAAGAAACGTTAAGCCAGCTTAATGAGCTAGACGCCGATCAAGAGCATCATCACCAGGTTGATGATCACCATCTATCGCTTTCGATTTCATTGTTAAACAAGACTTAAGGCCGATCATCTCAAGCTCATCTTTTTTCGGTGAAGTTGAATAGCTACTACTGTGAAAAGCTATATCTCCAGGCGGCTGTTGAAAGTATTTTTGCTCCAAGAGAGTAAAAACCTGCATGTATTTTGTGTATTCATAATTACCACCGACTAAAGCGGTGAAAAATGCGCTAATTATAGCAGCCATTAAAGCAAATGTTGGTGGAAAAAAAATTAAAAAAAAATGATGGCAAACATAAAAGCTAGTAATTTTATTCAATACTTTTCCCACCCATGCACAACCTAAGATGGAAGCGATCAAGTACTTCAAATATACGGGATAATAATGCACCTTGTCATCATCTGTTGGGGATAAAAAATTATATGAATCTTGCAGTAAAAGATTACAAAAGAAAAAACTAATACCACATACCAACATCAAACACGCTGGCAATGGTATGAAAAAAACCGGTAGCCATATATTAATCAGTGCTGGCATACTTTCATAAAGCGATGTCAAAACACCGATCACCCAAAAATTAACTCGCTTTATGATAGATCGCACATGATCAGGAATAATCCATTGGTATACACAGTCTGATTGATTTCGACTATGACCATCAATAGCCAATGCAGAATTAATAAGGACACGAAAAACATCACACAAGCTCACGATCAATGCGATCACGTAAACCTGGCCTAAACTAAAAAAAGGAACTGATGATAAAAAGCAAATAATGACTGGATACCTTGAAAAAAAAACTGAAGGTGCAGACATAATCACCCAGCCAATAAGCTGATAGAGTTGAGTAGTTGGCTTAAAGCAAGGCTGAAGATTCCTGTTTTGCTCACACTTAGGATCAAAAAATTGCTCAAGAAACAAAACATCTTGTTGGTAAAAACCAACACATGAAATTGACAACAATAACAATAAAAAAACTAACCAAATCGGATTTATCACCGATGCATAAACAGCAAGCACACTGGTCATACAACTAATAGCATCAAAAAATATATGACATCGAATCAGCCAACCCTCACTGGGTTTATTTACCTCTGTATCCATGCTTTTTGGCACTGAGATTCCTTGCTTTATGCTTCACCATCAACATGTATGAATTGTTCTGACTCATATCAGCCTGCATCGAAGGCATCAAAATGATTCAAATAAAAACATACCATTTCAAGTATAGAAGACAAAACCACCTAAACCCCCTTGATAAGATTCAAATGATTAATATACGACGATCGTCTAAGAGAATTAATCAACTACAGACAAACTGACAAAATCCTTTTCTATAATGATTAAAACTTTGGAGGAGAGACCATGAAAAAGCTTATCATTGGCTTATTAACTATAAATCTTGCTTGCGCTCAATCACTAACATCACTCTACCACCAATCTTTAAAAAATGACCCACAATATCAATCTGCTTACTATCAATATTTAGCCGATTTAAAAACTCCAACAATTGCTAAGAGTGCTAGGCTACCGCAAATTACAGCCAAGGCAGCAGCATTTCGGGATAAATATAAATTCTACGACGATGTACCTCATTTTGAAACTAGCCCAGGTTACTCTCTACAACTCGATCTAAAACAAGTACTGTTTAGCAAAACACTGAATAAAACAATTGATCAAGCTGATCTACAAGCACAACTAGCAAAAACGCAATGGCATATTCAACAGCAATCATTAATGGTCCGAACTGCTGAAAAATACATGAATCTTTTAAAAGCAGTTGAAGCTGAAATATCAGCTAAATCGAAGAAAAAATCTTTAAAGCAATTACTCAATAGTGTCCAGCATCACCGCGATCTAAAAACAGCAACCAAAGCTGAATATCTTATAGTGAAGGCACAACTGCAACAAGCCACTGCACAAGCGCTAGATGCACATTATCAAGTAACGCTGGCGAAAGAAGAAGTTGTTGCATTAAGCGGTGATGTGACCACGCCAGTTTATGGCCTTTCTGATCAGTTCAAGTTACAACTCCCAAAACCCAATGATGTAGGCAGTTGGGAGCAATTAGCATTTCAAAATAATTTAAATATCGCTGCAGCACAATATCAAGAACAAATGGCAAAAACGAATATTAAACAAATCAAAGGCGGTCATTTTCCGACATTCTATCTAGGCGGACAGTACATGCGACAGCATTTCTCATCTGAGTTTTGGGTGTTAAATTCAGATCTTGAGCAAAATTACTGGCAAATTGGTATTGGTATGGAGTTACCTATCTACCAAGGTGGTCAAGTGATGGGAAAAACCGACCAAGCAAAATCAATGCTTCAATCAATTCAAGAGCAACATAAATATGTTCGCCGGCAAGTTAAAAAAGCAGTGCATCAATCTTTTTACGGCATTGTTGTCGGTAAAGAAAGCATAGGTGCGCTAAAAACAGCTTTCACAGCAAATGAACAAGCCTACCAAGCCATGAAACAATCTTATAACCTAGGAGTCAAAACACTTTCTGATTATCTCAAACAAACCCATGATTTGTACAACTCTCAAACTCAGTTCCGACAAGCGCAATATGATTATTTACTAGCCACGTTAAAATTAAAGCAAGCTGTTGGCATGTTAAACGAACAAGATATTGAAGATATCAACAAACTATTAACCAGAAAGCTTAGATTTGATCTCAATTAAGTCATATCGACCGCTTGCACGATTTCCAGTTCTTCAGTATGGTATCGAACTTGGGGCCCATAGCTCAGTTGGTTAGAGCACTCGACTCATAATCGATTGGTCGTAGGTTCGAGTCCTACTGGGCCCACTCTTTTGGGGTTAAATACTGCTTAATGAGCGCTTCCTCGCGTTTAACAAGATCAGCATTTAAATTTGCTGGCCATGCCACAACCGGCGGCATAGATGACAAAATAGCTGCTATATTTCCGCTGGACTGTAATCCAAAATGTGTTCCTCGATCGTAAAGTAAGTTAAACTCAACATACCTGCTGCGACGATACTGCTGAAAAGCTTTATCAGCTTTTGAAAAGGGTAGTAAACATCGTCTTGATAAAATGGTTTGATAACTAGTTAAAAATACACTAACTACCTGCTCAATAAACAAAACACCCTGGTCAAAACTACAATGATTGAGGTGATCAAAAAAAATACCACCAATACCTCGATGCTCACGTCGATGGGGCAAATAAAAATAATCATCACAGGCCTGTTTATATGCATCGTAGCACTGCTTAGACAAACTCATGCAAGCGGTTTTACATGCTTGATGCCAAGTCTGACAATCGTCTTGATAACCAACATATGGTGTTAAATCCATCCCTCCACCAAACCACCAGACCTTACCGACTTGTATAAAGCGGACATTTAAGTGAGACGTAGGCGCGTGTGGGTTGTATGGGTGAATAATACATGATAGCCCCATCGCCTTAAAAGGTTGATCTGAAATAGTTGAACGATCATCTAAAGCTGATAAGGCAGAATTGGGCAATTGCTTTCCCTGTATATCAGAGCGATTAATGCCAGCCTTTTCAACAACAACACCACCATCTGATCGACAAGATAAGCCACCGCCACCATCAGGATAATGCCATATTTCATCAACAAGCTGTAAGTTTTTTTCATGGCAAAGCAACATCGATTTAATTTTGGCTTGCGCGGCTATTAGCCTATGTTTAATACGCTGTGTTTGCTGACTGTCCAATATCAAATCTCAAGGAAATAAATATTCAACACCCCATGGTTGTCTTCGGTCAACTATATTAATGCAAATCTTTTTGAGGTAGATCATGCACGTTTCTCTTAAGCAAGCTGTCACAATAATAATTATTTGCAATCTTTTTGTATGTTCTTACGCTGATTGGAGTATGCCAGAGTCACACCCAATCTCACTTGAAGTGATGACTGCCAACAAAAAAAATCATCAAGATGAACAGGAGTTTGCCGGAACTGTCACCTCTCGCGTTAGCCCAACAATTTATGCAGAAATGCCAGGTGAAGTTGAACTGCTTGAAAAACAATCCGGTGATGAACTACACAAAGGCGATGTCATTGCCAAAATTGATGAACAAGCAGCAAAGGGTGCTTATATCAGTGCTAAAAACAGTCTTGAAATCGCTAAAAACGCGCTAGATAAATTTGAAAAACTTTATGATAGTGATAACGTCTCTGAAACAACTTATCAAGAAGTACAGGCACAATACCATCAAGCGCATGGACAATACATGCTGGCAGAAAGCAACTATAAAAAATCACAAGTGATTTCACCATGCGATGGCAAACTAGGTGTTGTTCTTATTAAAAAAGGCAGTTATGTTGGGCCTGGCGTGCCAATAAGCAATATTGCCTGCCATAATAGTCAATTAGTTGATTTTTACGTTCCTGAACCTTTATTAAGCAGCATCAAAAAAGGTACATTTTCAATTGAAGTCACTGGGGAAAATCACCTTTTTCCAGCTAAACTTGTTGCTGTCGATCAAGCAGTTAACCCCAGAAATCGTTCTGCGCTGATGCGATTACAACTTACAGAACCAGCAGATTTGCTTCAGGGGCAATTTGTTAAAGTGCATCAACAATCACCAAACTATCGATGGATCACCATCCCACTCACTGCATTAGAGCTCAATCAAAATCAATTTTACGTTTATAAAGTTGACGATAACGACATCAGTAGGCAAGCGGTCACAATAGGCAAAATTAACCAAGATCGCGTTGAAATTAAAACGGGAATCAATGATGAAGATCAAATCATTAAAGCTGGCTGGCATCTTTGGCAACCTGGCATGAAAGTCAACTTAGTGGAGTCAAACTGATAATGAGCATAACTGATTTTTGTATCAAGAAACCGATTTATTCGATTATTATCAGCATTGTTTTAACAGTGGTTGGCACTCTTTGTTTTTTTGACCTTGAGACTGATCAATATCCGTCTATTAAGGCTAGCACTTTGCAAATCAATTATTACAGTCACGGGATGAATGCAAAAGAGTTAGAACAGTCTATCACAGCTCCAGTAGAAATGGCGCTTAGTAATATCGATCAGCTTGATTATATAAATTCAGTTTCAGCATTTGGATGGAATGAAGTCTATTTAACATTTCAATCTGGCTATGACGTCGCTGAAGCAATTCCGAATGTTCGCGCTAAACTAAGTGCTATTGAATCAAAATTACCAAAAAACGTAACAGGACCTACAATACAAAAAATTGACCCCAATCAGCAGCCCTCGCTCTATATGATGATTAATAATAATCAACTAGATTTTGCAGGGGTGTATGCATATTATTTAAAAAATATTCTACCAAGTTTTCAAAATTTACCAGGTATTGGTGAGATGAAACCTCTGGGCCAATTTCAAGAAGCAATACGCCTTAAATTTGATCCAATTGCGTTAAATGCATATGGATTATCCTTACCTGAAGCTTATGGTTATGCTTTACAACAAACTAGCGCTGGCCCATCTGGCCTAGCTACAAATAAACAAAGTTCACTACCCATTAGCTTAACCAAGAGCCTTAATAGCCCAAAAGACTTTGAACAATTACCAATTACACCCCTACCTGACAGCCCAACCTTAAACGATGTTGCGCAAGCAAAATTTGGCCAAGAGTGGCTTGGTGTAGAGCCAAAATTAAATGATAAAACAACCATTGCCGTAGGTGTTATACCAGCTTCCGACGCAAATTCCATCACAGTCGCTAAACAAATCAAAGCAACCATCAATAAAATCAAAAACACACTCGATCCAAACTTTGATATAGCTATTTTTTTTGACAAAAGTATTGCGCTCCAAGAATCTCTAAACATGGTTTACCGTGTTATTGTTGAAACCATTATTTTAGTGTTTATCACGATGGTTTTAACATTAGGCTCTGTAAGAATGGTGATGATTCCACTGGTAGTCATTCCGATATCCATGCTGACCTCGTTTCTTTTTATGAAACATCTTAACTTCAGTCTTAATCAAATTACTTTGCTGGCTATTGTGCTGTCGATTGGGATGATTGTTGATGACGCCATCGTTGTGGCAGAAAATGTCCACCGACATATGGAACAAGGAAAAGGACGACTCGAAGCTGCTTTAATTGGTGCACGTGAAATTGTCAGGCCAGTGATGTTAATCACCCTGACATTGGCTGTCATTTTTGCACCATTAGGCTTTATCGAAGGCATGACTGGAAGACTATTTCGCGAGTTTGGCTATACCATTGCCATATCTGTGATCATTTCTGGTGTAGCCGCACTAACTTTATCACCAATGATGTGCGCATATGTTTTGCCAAAACAAGCAGCCAACCACCCGATTGCAGCAAAGATTTCTGACATCGTTCATGCATTAACATTAAAATATAACCAAGCCTTAATAAAAGTGATGCATTATAAAAAAAGTATGTTTCTCTCTTGTGTATTTATTGCACTACTATCAGCAGTTGGCTACATGGTTTTTCCAAAAATACTCGTGCCGATTGAAGAAAGCGGCGGCATTTATACCTTTATTTTTGGTCCACCGTCAGTGAATTCAAAATACATCGAAACAAAAATTAGTGAAATCAACAAGGTTCTATCACAACAGCCAGAAACCAAAGATATCTTCACCCTAGCAGGAGCACCAATCAGCTCGCAAGGCGTTATCTTGCAAACACTTGAGGATTTGTCCACTCGTAAAAGATCAACTGCCGAAATTATTCGGAGTATGGCCGAGCCTATATCAAAAATTCCCAGTGTTAAAATCTTTCAGGTCAATCCTTTTTTTACCCCAGGATCAGCTAGCTTCTTTCCTGTGTCGTTTGTCGTTAAATCCAACATGCCATACCAAGCATTTGAGAATAAGCTCAACCAAATGATGAAGGAAGTAAAAGAAAACCCTGCCTTTTTGTTTGCTATGCATAATCAACTACCCGTTCAACCACAGTTAGAACTTACCATTAATCACAAATTAGCTAGTCAACTTGGTGTTAGCACTGAATCCATCAATCAGTTATTAGGCCTCACCTTTGGTAATCTAAGGTTAAAAACTTTTATCAAAGACGATCAACAACTCTACATTATCCCAGAAATATCTGACAAAATAGATACGACAACAGCTTTAAACCAACTGTCTATTCGAGCATCATCTGGTGACTTAGTTCCACTATCAGTGCTTGTCACGCCACAACTCAATAATACGCCTCCTACAATTTTTCGGTTTCAGGGCATGCAAGCTGCACAAATTGATGCATTTGTGTTCCCTGGCTACTCGCAAACCAAAGCACATCAATTCTTAAAAGAAACTATGATCAAATACTTTCCAACAGGCACGCAAGATGATTACACTGGCCAATCTCGCTCTTTTAACCAAATTCAAGGTCAATCTCAATCACTGATTATCTACGCACTATTGTTTATTTACACTTGCCTTGCGCTGTACTATGAAAGCTGGAAAGATCCTTTGGTGATCTTATGTACTGCACCATTATCCTTATTTGGTGCAATTATTTGTCTGCTGCTCGCGCAAGGCACCATTAATATATACACTAACATAAGTATCTTGACCTTATTTGCGTTGATCACAAAACATGGCATTTTGATCGTCGAATTTACCAAACAATTAGTAAAAAGTGAAAAATATGACCATAACATGGCAGTTGTCAAAGCAGCTACCGTTCGATTTAGACCAATAATCCTAACTTCATTTTCGATGATTTTTGGCACTTTACCGCTCATGTGGACTGGCGGCTATGGTGGACAATGTCGCTTCGAAGTGGCTGTCGTCATCTGTGGTGGTATGACTATTGGTACGCTGTTAACACTATTCGTACTGCCTGCATTTTACAGTGTGATCCATCAACAAAACAATACTAAGCAAAAAAAGTAGTGGCAGTTGAGTAAACCAACCACATAGATTGTGTAGTCATGAGGCACAAAATGCGCTAATAACTGACAAATAATTTGTAATCATAAAAGTTAGTGCAACATTGTTTCTGTAAATTTAGTTGTGGCTAGTCGATGAACCACAATTTACTCTTTTATATTAAATCGTAGAATTTAACAATAGGAGTAAAGTCATGGTTCATCCAGAACAGTATACG
>Ga0233438_10004240_pt1 | contig 12730 bp, 12 predicted proteins | sample SI_123_September_FD_182720 | JGI IMG/M metagenome (GOLD analysis project Ga0233438, IMG submission 182720) | Seawater microbial communities from Saanich Inlet, British Columbia, Canada - SI_123_September2016_10_MG | ecosystem: Environmental > Aquatic > Marine > Inlet | place: Canada: British...
AGAAGTGGCGGTAAAGGTGAATTTATTAGACTGTTGAGAAAATGATAAAATAATATCTAACCCTTCCGAAACGAAATTGGCGTTTAATTCGTCTTCAATATTGAATGCTGAATAATTTTGGTTCTCTAAAGACATTTCTATACCATTTATCGTCACGGTATTATTATTATTATTGATGTTGTAATAGGACACTGGTATTTCAACGTCTATCACGCCTACCATCATATTCATATTTGGAGCAGGTGGGGCGAGAACCTTATTTAGAAAAAAGAAAGCGGTTGAGCCTTCATCTCGTAAAATGGTAGCGTCTTTAGATTGTAAGAAGACCTTAAAACCTTGGGTTGAAGTATCGTTTAATGAATGGCTCATATTATAATATTGTCCTATATTATAATATTATATGTTTCTTAATTCGTGGAAACGACTAAGGAGACGATTGAAAAGAAAGAAAAAGAAGAAGTCATACCAATTTAATATTAAATTTGCTATATATATACAAAACAAATAAATAACATACGACGAGTAATAAAAATCCATAACACAGACAACACATAATTTTATCAATACACCATTCTAACATAATCTATATATTATATTATTGCTACATTATTTTTACTGCATTCGTCCGTAGGGTGTGTCGATCTCCTTGTGGGTACTGGTGGCAGTTCTAACGACCGAGACGACCCCCCAGAATTAGACGAAATCCAATTTCCACGGCTCGTACATTTCATTTTATATATCTTGTACGCTATTACCGAAATAAGAAGACATAACACGCCCTCGAAAGTGTATTGCTGATACTCCGAAAACTCGACCATTTTATTTTATAGTGATATTATATTTTTTACCATAATCAATAATTGATTCTTTTAGCGTTGGTTTATTCCATAAAATAATATCCGATAAAACAGACGGACTATTGAATATTTTAGGTTCTCGTGAATGTCTTTTAAGATAATTCTTTTTTACTTTGTCTCGTTCGTCTTTGATTGGTTCATAAAATTTAGAGGTTTTTTTGTTCATTAAGGTAAAATCACGATAACCAACGGCACCGAAATAAACCTTCTTACCATCTGGCATAACCAGCATATATTTTTTTTTGGGCTTGTCCGATTTGCGGATATAATATGTCATTTATATATACTGATATAAAATTTAACCACCGCCACCACTGGGGTTTAAATCCTGATTCCGTGGGTTTGTGACCGTTGACCGTTCAAGATTACCGAGATATTTAAAACTCTGTTTAAAATATTGTATTCTCCATTCGTTAGGCGTTAATATAGACTGGAAAGTGGTATTGCCTGCCCTTGCACAAATTAATTTAAAATAATATTTATCTGTGGGTAAGACGTTGTCCAAAATATGGTTACATTCAATGGTGCTGAATCGTGCCAGTGAGGCACGAATATACCCAGTGTGTTCCGATAGTTGATATTCCCATTTAAAACCGTTTGCGAGTTCTTTGACTAAGACAACGGAAGGAGCTATACGATTGGTTGAATTATTCCTGAATCGTAAAGATAAATTGAGTCGCCATGCCGACCCATTAAGCGTCGTGTCTATGTTATTTGTATATAGATAAAAGTATTTTCCGAAAAAGGCCGTATTGATGACATAGGTAATAGGAGAGCCACCCTGCGCCGTCAAATCAGTCTCCCATAACCATTTTGCGTATGTCTGCGTGTGATACGTGGGACTATACATTTTTTGAGTAACTAAAGCGTCGTTAAATTTAAAAGACATATACATATCATTTTGTGTAGCACTTGCGCCCCAATTGCCCGCCACTGACGAATTAGAAAAATTAGCACTATCGTAACTATTTACCATATTAAAAGCGTCTAAACATTCTATACATTCGCTATAATTGATAGGTAAAGCACCGAGGTTTAATTTTGTAAAAGTGTATTTATTGGTTATTACCTTATCGACTCCAGTTTGTATATAACGGCTGTCGATATCTTCATTTTTATATTTTAACTCTGTAGCGATATTTAAATTAGGACATGATAAAGTCTCCGAGCTACCGTTAAAAGTGAAATTGCTACTCTTACACAATTTATTAATATTATTAAGGTATGGTATATTTCTGTCTTGGTCTGCGGTATAAGTACCCATTGCGGTAATTCTTAAATTAGGGCATGATAAAACGCCGTTAGAACTTCCATTATAAGTAAGTTTTGTATTTGCTATTTTTAAAACATTGTCCCCCCCACCACCTGTAGCGCCGTCATGTATCATCACATGACAGTCTCTATTAGCCGTTCCAATATCAACGGGGTTAGGTATTTCAATTTGCGATTCTGTAACGTTAATATTGCCTACTGTTAATATTTTACTACTTGGGTTATATGTTAATATATCGCTACTTTTAGTATAATCATCCGTTACATCATAAAATAGAATTCGTTGTTGTCTTGATATAGTTGAATTTGATGGATTAAATGACAGTTGTCCCGATATTGTTAAATGAGACCCCACATAACGAGTACATGTCAAAGTATCGTTGCTATTATTATATGTTAGTGTATTGCTTGCTTTTTGTACGTAGCCGTTCTCCCCACTGAAAATTAATTTATGTTCTGTGTCTGTTGTGGTATCTGGACTCGTCAAAGCGGTAGCATCATCAATTAAAAGCGGTCTTACTATCTTGATGTCACTATTATTGATTCTAAACACTTCCTCCACCACCGTTGAACCGCCCTGTGTTGAAGCCATATAAAACCTAAAACCAGAACTGCCACTACTTACGAATCTTACATGTCCGTCATTCCATAGTGCAATATTGTATGCTGTTAGAGAATTACCGCTGGATTTAAAACCTAAATAAACGTCGCTACCGTGGTCTTCGATAGTACCTGAATCGAATTCTATCTTACCGTTGCTCAACGTTCTTATGTTGCTCGTGTTTAGGGTTGCTTCAATATTTTCAACAGTCAATGTATTTGATGAGTTATTATACGTTAAGCCTGATGAAGCTTTTTGTAAGTGGTTATTAAATCCGTGGAAAATTAAAGGATATTCAACAGAAGTTCCAGTTGAAGGGCTTACCATTGAATTTAATTTTATGTTGTTGCCTTCAATATTACCAGTAACGGAAATAGAAGAAGCGTTGATTTTTGCGGTTGATGCAACGAAAGATAAATTAGAATTAACGGCTATTTTATTGTCTGCATTTAGAAAAAGTAAAGGACGTGATGATGATGAAGATGACTCATTTAGAGTATTGGATATTTTTACGAAACCACTCGCCGTTAAATTTGTTATATTAAAATCTGTTGAACCTTGTTGAATATACCGAGCGTCGCTTTCTGTCTGGTTGAGAACGGTTACTGAATTTTTCGTTATTGCTCCTGTTGTTCCTAAAGATGCAGAAACCAGACCACCGCTATAAATACCAGTACCATAAACTGTTAAATTTTCATTATTGGTGGCAGTGCCTATAATTACATCATTGTAAAAAGTGCTATTGGTAACATTTATTTTTAATTTCTCAGCATATGCAAAATCGCTTCCCGCTCGTGCATAAATTGAAACATCGTTAAGCCCTTTCAATTCATTTGTAGCCACCGAAGAATTACATATTACGTTATTTGAGAAAGTTTTAGTACCTGTTATTGTTTCATTTGTACTTCCCGATTTTCGTATATATCTATTGTCTGTGTCTTCAGTTTTATATTTTAATTCATTTTCCACATCCAATTTATAAGCATCAATTAAACCACTTACGGTAAGATTACTAACGGAAAATGTGCCACTGACACTAAAATTATTGGTGGAGATAGTTCCCGTGAATGTTGCGTCGTTTCCGTTTAGTTGGTTGGATATAGTCCCATTCGTTGCCGTTAAATCCGTAAATTTGCCATCGATAAGCCGTAATTCCTGTATTGTTAAATTAATCGCTCCGAGACCGCCCGAGATAGATTTAGACATATTTATAATATTAAAATATATTAATATTATAAAATGTTCTTATTAGTAATTTACAAAGACCTCACCCAAAAAAATTTAATGTGTATTATTAAATTTAAAAAAATGAAGACGATGATAAAAAAAACCAACGGGTTAATATCATACAACACAATACGACAACGCCATGATAAAAAATATATAACCAAAAAGAATTTATACCAAGTTGTTAAGATTTAGATAGCCCATGATGATAAAATATATTTCCAACGGCACACGACAACCCAGATATATTTTTATCAATTCAGTTTTAAATAAAACATTCTTTCCATACTGTTTAAATTCATAAACCCAAAAATCCAACGTCGATTTATGATAAATTGATTTATATATTTTAAGTTGTTCTTGGGTGCATAGTTGACAGCATTTTTTATAAAATATGGCTTTGTTGGTTGACCCCATTATATAGGGGTGTGAAATTAATCAAAATTAACAATAACGGGCTTTTTTGTTATCGTCACGGATGGTTTTTTTTTGGTGGCTTTCTCTCGCATGACATCCACGACCGTTTTAACAACCTTGTCTTTTTTTTCCTCTTGTATCGATAGTTCGACAAATAGATTAATAATATCATCGTCGAACAACGGGAACTTCTTTTTAAAAAATGCATAGTCCTTGGTAGTTTGCTGAAAATCCAATTTATCCATATCGATAGCCACCGTCGCTTCTTCGTTATATGTGAAAGTGTCTATAAAATCGTCATCAAGACAAAAAATACCCATGCTTTCATTATCCCCCTTGTCGTCTGTCATCATATATACATATTTTAGATATTTTTAATAATAAAATCACGCCTCGAACGCTTGTTGAATATGTTTCAAGCGTTTGATGTCGTTTATCCAGCGTTTAAAAAAATCTATAGTAATAATATAATCATGAGTGACGATAACAAACCAGTTGAAAAAATTGAAGAAGTCAAACCAGTCGAAGAAGTCAAACCAGTCGAAGAAGTCAAGGAAATACCGATTGACGATGACAAAGAATTACAAGCACTTGAAAAACCCGAGCCAATACAAAAACCACGTAAAAAACGGGTCATGTCTGAAAAACAATTAGAATCACTCGCACGAGGACGGGAAAAAGCCAAACTCAAGCAAAAAGAACGCATGAAGAAAATCAAAGAATATGAAGCCAAGGAAAAAGAAGAAGCCAAACAAGTAGAGATTCAAGAACCTACCGAAAAGAAGCCAAGGAAACCAAGAAAACCACGCCAACCACGCAAACCACCGCCAACCCCACAAGAAGAAGCCCCCGTCGTGGTTCGTCCTCCCGTGTATCGCCCTATTGTGTTAGATTTTCGTTAAGTTATTGTGCGGTTAATGATTGTATTTTTAAAATATATAGTCGTATATATGAGTGTTGTAATATCACCGTCTATATACTGCCTTATGAGCCCTTCCAAGCGTATCATGTATATTGGACGCACGACACAGAATACCAGATTTAGTAAGCACCGTTCCCACTATAAACGCTATCTACAGAATAAAAATTTTTGTATGTGGTATAGTGCGTTTGACGTGTTAAAATGTGACGATGTCGAATATCATTTAATTAAAGAATGTAAAGATAAGGATGAATCGATACAGGCGGAAAAGGATATAATCCAATGTTTTAAAAATGCGTGTATTTTCCACGTCGTAAATAAAATATATTAAACAATATATATATAATGCCACCTAAAAAAGTAGCAAAAAAAAACCTTGTATGCTGGACAAAAAAAGACGGTAAAGTTGTTTGTGCAGGAAAAGACAGTTTTAAAAAATACAAACCACAAAAGACAGTTAAAAAGCCAGTTGTTAAAAAAGCAGTTGTTAAAAAAGCAGTTGTTAAAAAGCCAGTTGTTAAAAAGCCAGTTGTTAAAAAGGCAACCAAAAAGAGTTTTAGTGATGCCAAAAAAGAAATGTTAGATAATATCCCCCTTAGTATAGACGGACAAGGGATGATTACAATGAACTACGAAGAAGCGGAAAAAGCTATTAAACGAGTTAAAAAAGAGGATAATTGGGAAAAAATATTTAAGAAAATTAAGGATAAAATAGATGAATCAGTTAAAATCTATTCGTAAAAGATATATATCTTAATATAATATAAATGAAGTTTAAAACGATAAAAGATGACCCTTGCCAATATGGCAGAATTAGAATGAATGCGGATGACGATTTAGTAGAAGATAAAAAAATTGTTGAACCCTTGCGCAGTTTTAAAAATGGTAACAACGTAGCTATAATAGGTAGTAGCGGGTCAGGCAAGACTAATCTATTAATATCACTACTGACAAAAAGAAAACGTGACGGCATCCACACCAGTTTTAAGGGGTTGTACCATAAAATAATAATTGTTTCTCCCAGTTTACACACGCTACAGAATGATGTTTTTAAGGATATACCAGAGGAAAGAAAATTTAAAGATTTTGATTGTGACACATTGGGAAAAATTTACGACGAGTTAGACGCATCACAGGTTGAACAAGAACAAGAAACCGAAAAGATTTTTAATTTAGTTATATTGGATGATGTAGGAAGCAAACTCAAAGGAGGAGCGAAGGAAAAGCTTTTTGTGTCATTGATGCAAAACCGACGGCATTATAATTGTTCTGTATGGACAATAGGGCAACGATACCGAGATTTATCTCATGGGCATAGAAGCAACTTGACGCATATTTTTTTGTTTATGCCCAAAACGTATGTTGAAGCCGATGCCATTTTTACGGAATTGGTAGGCATCCCCAAAAAAGAGCAAAAGGAGTTTATGAAATTTTTATATGATGACGGTAGGTACAACCATCTGATGATCGATTTCACGCAATATTTAGGAGACGGGTATCGTTTTTACAAGACATTTAAATTAATTGATATTGAAAAGGAATGATTATGATGATAATGATTATGATGATAATAAAATATATAGTTATTATATAAATATGGAAAAACAACGTAAGAAGGTAACCAAAAAAAAAGTAAAAAAACCCAAGACCAAAACCAAGGGGGTAAAGGTTAATAAATCTATCAACCAAAGGCAAAACGTGACGCAAAATGTAAAAGTCGTTGTCCAAGCCATTAGACAAAAGAAGCGTAATAAACGTTCATTATTTCCAAACGAGGCAAGACAATTTCAACGCCCCATGCATCAATTATTACCACCAACAATTATCGTTCAACAACCCGCCCAACAACAACAACAACAGCAACCCGCCCAACAACAACCAGCCCAACAACAGCAACCCGCCCAACAACAACAACAACCAGCCCAACAACAGCAACCAGCGGGAAGCCTTACAGCACCAGCACCAGCACCAGCACCAGCACCAGTACCAGCACCAGCAACGCCAGCGGGAAGCCTTACAGCACCAGTACCAGCACCAGCAACGCCAGCGGGAAGCCTTACAGCACCAGCACCAGCTCCAGCACCAGTACCAGCACCAGCAACGCCAGCGGGAAGCCTTACAGCACCAGCACGAGGCGGAGCCTTATTGTCTCAAAGAGAACAACCAGCACCACGACCCAGACCGCCCAGCACTAACCGCCCCATGTCTGGTTTATCACTGCCTGAGCAAATAGCACAGAAGGCAAGAGAGAGAAAAGCACGAGTAGAAAAGGGGGAACTGATAAAGAAGCCTGAAAAATCCCAAGTATTAATACCAGAAACACCAGCACAGCAACCCGCCAATTTAACAGCCCCAGCCCCAGCACCAAAACCAGTTCCTGAAGCGTCCATTTTCGACACTATAAAAGAAAAAGTGCAAGAAAGGAGGGGAGATATAACGGGGGTTAAAAATGAAGCAAAAGCCACGAAAAACCCCGAAGCAAAAGCCACGAAAAAAACCGAAGCAGAAACTGACGAAGATGATAATAAAACATGGGATGTAGAAAGTTTAGAATACTCTAATAAAATGAAAGCGGACGCGGAAAAAAAGAAAAAAGCAGAAGCAGATTTGGAAAAAAAGAAAAAAGAAGCAGAGAAGGCACAGAAACAACGGGAAGAAGAAGCCAGTAAATTATTACAAAAATTTACACGAAGGAAACAAGCCGAAGAAAAGGTGAAGAAATTAAAAGAGGCGGAGGAAAAAAAGCCCATTATAACTTATGATACAGAGAGCGAAGACGACTCAATTATTAATTTAAACAGAATGGAAGGCGAGGGCGACCCATTCTTACAAGCAGAAAAAAAAACACCGCCTAATAATTTAAATGATGTTACCGAAAGTGCGGATATATTCAATGTTGTCACTGACTCAGGGGCGACATCCCCCACAGGCGACCAAGTTATGAAAGGTTTCGAGAAAAACGAACAAACTAAAGGACCTTTTACCCCAGCCCCTAGCAGAGACGATGTCGGTAACAACCAGGGGAAGAGAGGAGTAGGAGACGACGAGCAAAAAGAACCCTCAAAATTGGACGAGCGGATGGATAAGTTAGTTACAAATTTAAATAAGTTTAAAGAAGGTAATAGAATTATGTGGAAAGCCAATGAACAGGAAATAGTAGCACTTTTTAAAGAAGATAACCCAGACATCACCTTACAACAAATAAAAGATAGTTATAATAACTGGAAACAACGAAAAGAAGGGAAATAATATAAAGTTTTAAACACATATATAATATATACACAAATATAAAACATGGCACGTACGGAAGCAATGAAACAAGCACAAAAAAAATATTATGAAAGGAATAAAGCCAATATCAATAAAAAACAAACCCAATCACGTATTAAACGTCATGGAAATGAGGAAGAATATTTAAAAGCCGAACGAGCAAGACATAAAAAATATTATGAGTTGAACCGAAATTACCGAGACATTGACACGCTATACACATCTTTTCTATTTAAAATATTATAGATTTTACAAAAAAATGACTTAAAAGATTATATCCACATATATATATAATCAACATGAGCGAAAATATGGAAACCGATATTGAAGCATACAAGCAACAATTCCCAAAAGCACACCTTAAACGAAAAATGAAAAACAAAGATGAAAAGGATTTTACCAAAAAGTTTAAAATGTGGATGCGTGACCGCCTCAAAAAAGGCGAGATTAAAACACTATGGGCAGAACCAGATATTTTTTATAACGAAACGACCAAAAAATTTATTAAAAAAAGCGGGGCGTTTTTCGACAAACGCACCAAAAAACTAACCTTAAAAAAGAAGTTTCGAAACGAATATTTTTTGGAAGGTAGCCGACTCATCAAAGACCAAGCGGGACTTATTACATTTACCATGTCATACGATTACAAAAAGAAAAACACCGAGACGGGACAATTTTATGACATCATACAAACACGGACGAAAACCCACACCATCAGGACACGCAAAAGCCGAGCCTTACAGGATGCGGAAAAATTCGTGCAAATGGAAAAAGAGCGACTCGAAAAAGAAAGCAGTATGTTTTTACAAGACGCCGACACAAAATTACAAAACGCTACCTTTATCAATTACAAAAATAAAAATGTCTCGTTGTTTGACGAGCCTATGAAATATTCAGGGGCGTTGGATTTGGACGGCGAGATGAAAAACGCCGATTGGTGCCGAGACCGTGGCATGTGCGTTTATGACTTTTTACAATATCGATACGGGGACAAAGATAAATTCAAGAAAATCACCACAGACGAAAAGATGACGGAAATATTTAAAAATTTTAGAGCCGATTATATATACAATGATTATTCTGATGAGGATTGTAAAAAATACCAAGACCCAGAAAAAAACGGCGTATGCGTTAGGCAATTACAAGCATGGTGTAACGTGGCGGGCGTCTCTCTGTATTGTCTCGACTGCAAGGAAAAAATATTCCACTATCATAAACCAACAAAAAACACAAAACAAAGCCCCATTGTATTCAGAATTAAAAACGGGCATTTTTACCCCATCACGGATAAGAGCAAGGTAAAGGCGATATGTGAAAGACAAAAGGACAAAATCGTTAGTGACCTAGCCGAAAAACGACCCAAGAAAACAACGCCCCTTTATGAGTGCGTTTTTATGAACAATACCACCAAGGACAATAAAAGAGCAATCGAGACCCAATTTTTAATTAACAAGATTGAAGAAACAGGCACCGCCCCTTATCCATTGGAACATATCACCATGAACGAAGGCACCGTGATAAAATTTAAACTCAATGACAAATTATATATATGCGATACCAAAAAAAATAATGAAAGCATTATGAAATACTGCAAAGACAAAAATATACCATACCAAGGAGAAACCGCCGTGGGATTGTTAAAGTTACAATTAAAAAACACATACGGCGAAAACTGGACAACCGTTTTTAATTCACAGTTTAACCCCCATGTCCGTAAATTGCTGACCTATGAAAATGTCAAACACCGCACCCACTACGGGGCGACGATTGATAACATCTACAAAGTCATGAACAATAGCCAAAATGTTTTATGTTGGGATGTTAAGCGGTGCTATAGTAAAGCCATGTATGACCCGCTCGAAGAATGGCTTATTTATGGCTTTAACGATGTTGTGAAAAAAGTTGACGAAATCCATTTGAGCGAATACGAAGGCAAATTACCAAACGGGCTTTATTATGTGGAAACCTCCGACATGTCATTATTACACGGTAATAACTGGTATAGTTCGTCTATCCTCAACAAATTCAAGGCAGAGAACATAAAAACCCATGCCGTGATCATGTGGGAGTTGGTACCCGTCAACAATAAAAAATATACGACCGATGCCGACAATGTCAAGGTAGACAATGTCGAATTATTTAAGCACCTCATCGACAAAATAACAGACGATACCCAAGACTACCCCGACCTACAAAAACTAATGATAAATAGCATTTCTGGACTAATGGGAAAAACTGACGGCAAATGCCTAAAGGTGGATATTGACAACAACATAAACCGAGTTTATGACATGATAGCCGACCGAGCAGGCAACCCCGATTTTTTTATAGAAAATCTTGACATCAAAGACCAAAAATACTATATGTACGGAAAAACCGAGCGAACCCAATATAGCGAAATTGCCTTACCTATATATATCCAAATTCTAGACCGTGGCAATATGTTATTATTTGACATGGTGAAGGAAATGGGGGGCGAGTGCATATACAGAAAAACCGATTGTGCCATTACCATCAACAGCACAGGACAATTAAAAGAAGGCGACGCAAAATGGGGCGAGTGGCGGGAAAGTGAATTCCCCACAAGATTTTCAACCATGGCACCCGCAAGCGAACGCCACGTGCCAGCCCCTACACAAATCAAAGATTATGAATACCTACCCCACAATGACAGCGACCAAGCCGAAGATATTAAAAAGGACTTTATCAACGGTAAGGGCTGTATGCTGTTGGGGCGTGCGGGGACTGGTAAAACATACGTAGCCTTGAAACTGGCAGAAGCCACGGGGGCTAAAAAACTAGCATTCACGAATAAAGCGTGCTTGTGCTTGGACGGAACAACGATTCATAAATATCTATCTATCACCAAAAACGGCAACATAGATATGAACTGGGTCAGGAAGCAAAATTATAAATATTATGTCATTGACGAAATCAGTATGATTTCTGGGCATCTCTGGCGGTTGTTGTGTGAGTTGAAACGCTTGACGGGAGCGACCTTTTTATTAGTGGGTGATTACCGACAACTTCCCCCCGTCGAAGAATCAGGGGTGGATTATTTCGAGCATCCAGCCATAAAATATTTATGCAACTCTACGCGGTGCGAGTTGACCCACATGAAGCGGTACGATATGGAATTATGGGAGACTAGCGAAAAAGTCTATAACGACGAGACATACCAACCAACCGACCTTTACCAAGAAGCAACGATACAGCAGATGAGCGAGCGATATAATATATGTTATACCAACAGAACCCGCAAGCAGGTAAACAAAGCAGTCAACGACTACATGACCAATAAAAAAAAATACATCGATATTGAATACACGGGCGACAAAAAAGAACCGCCCCAGAGTGTACGGGCATATGTGGGGCTTCCATTGATAGCCCGCCAGAATTTAAAAAGCGGTGAAATGGTTAATAATGAATGTTTTACCGTCAAGAAAATTAAAGATAATTCCTTAACAGCCAGCAACGACCGAAAGAAAATTGTAATAATGTTGAATGAGTTCCACAAATATTTTTTAATGGGCTATTGTTCCACCGCCCACAAATCACAGGGCGAAACAATCGACGGACACATTAATATATTTGACTGGGGCATTATGGATAAACACCTTAAATATACAGCCATTACACGAACGACAAAAAAGGAATACGTACACATTATTTTTTAAATGACAAAAAAAGAACAACAAAGGACAAAAAAACCCCCTAACTTTTAGGAGGGGGAGGGGGTTTTTTAAAACATAAATTATCATGGCACCCATGATAATTTAAAAAAGGCGGGGTGGTCTTTAAGTATGGAATAAGTGGATAAAGTCCATACAATTATTTTTTTTATGGCTTCTTCTGGATTCATACCCCTACGGGCTATGCATCAAATTATATATATTTGTTTCACAAATATATATAATCCGATGTTGTTATTTACAGGCTCCCACATGGGCGGGGGACGCCCCCGCATGCAAATTTAATATAATTGTTTCACAATTATATTAATTTCGCTATTGGTCAGATACCGCAACGGCTCTTTTGTCTGGCGTCTTCAGTTTTTCACCCGCCTAAAATATATGTCTCTGGGGCTGGGGGGCGGTGATCGGAGGGCCTAAAAAACTGTAAGCGTGTGAACGGAAAAAAAAAAGGCGGTCTGGTGTCATCATC
>Ga0233438_10004245_pt1 | contig 12724 bp, 9 predicted proteins | sample SI_123_September_FD_182720 | JGI IMG/M metagenome (GOLD analysis project Ga0233438, IMG submission 182720) | Seawater microbial communities from Saanich Inlet, British Columbia, Canada - SI_123_September2016_10_MG | ecosystem: Environmental > Aquatic > Marine > Inlet | place: Canada: British...
TACAAAATCCATTTACAATTAAACTTACTGCTTCTTCTTGGTCCAAACCTCTTTGATTGCAATAATACAGCTGTTCTTCATTTATTTTTGTAGTTGTTGCTTCATGTTCTATTGTCGATGTAGCGTTATTATTTTTTATATATGGAACTGTATGTGCCCCACATTTATTACCCATTAATAGAGAGTCACATTGAGTATAGTTTCTTGAATTACTAGCTTTACTGTTAATATCAACAAGACCCCTATACATATTATCTGCATTCCCGGCTGAAATACCTTTTGAAATTATTTTACTTTTTGTATTTTTTCCAAGATGAATCATTTTAGTCCCGGTATCGGCTTTTTGAAAATTATTAGTAATAGCTATAGAATAAAATTCACCTACAGAATTATCTCCCTGTAAAATACAGCTAGGATACTTCCAGGTAATTGCTGATCCGGTTTCTACTTGTGTCCATGAAATTTTTGAATTTTTACCTCTGCAAGCGCCCCTTTTAGTAACAAAATTATAAATACCACCCACACCCTTCTCATCTCCTGGGTACCAGTTTTGAACTGTTGAATATTTAATCTCCGCATCATCTAAAGCTATCAACTCAACATTAGCAGCATGAAGTTGATTCTCATCTCTCATAGGCGCGGTGCATCCTTCTAGATAACTTACATAGCTTCCTTTGTCTGCAATGATTAGAGTTCTTTCAAATTGTCCTGTTTCTGAGGCATTGATTCTAAAATAAGTAGATAATTCCATTGGGCATTTTGTATTTGGCGGTATGTAAACAAATGAACCATCTGTGAAAACAGCTGAATTTAAAGTTGCAAAATAATGGTCGCTCAAAGGAATAACAGAACCAAGATATTTTTTAACTAGGTCTGGATGTTTTTGAATTGCTTCTGATATAGAGCAAAATATAATTCCTTTTTTTGTTAATTCACCTTTAAATGTAGTTGCAACAGAAACAGAATCAAATACTGCATCTACAGCAATTCCATTTAGTCTTTTTTGTTCAACTAAAGGAATACCTAATTTCTTATAAGTTTCTAATATTTTCGGATCAATTTCATCTAAGTTTTTGGGTTTCTCTGATGAACTTTTCGGTGCAGAATAATAATACAAATCTTGATAATTTATTTTTGGATATTTCGGTTTTTGCCAATTTGGTTCTTTTAAAACTTTTAATCTATTATAAGCTTTAAGTCTCCAGTCCAACATCCACTTTGGTTCTTTTTTTATTTTTGAAATAAACTTAATAGTATCCTCATTAAGTCCTTTAGGGGCTCTAAAACTCTCTATGTCTGTAGTAAAGCCGTATTTATATTCTTTATTATTTTTAAGGTCTTCAGTTTTCATTTTTTAAGTATTAGGATTCCTTTTTACTAAATCTTGCAGTTTAACTTTTTCAAAAAAATTATTTATATGTTGATCAAGTTGATCCCATAGATTGTGAGTTATACATTTTGTGGTTTTATTATTGCATCCTTTTTTAGATTCTTTCTTGCAATTCAGTGTCTTGACTTCTTCATTTACTGCAGAAATAATATTAGAAATCTTAATTTCATTAGCTGATTTTTCTAAAATATACCCTCCCTTAGCGCCTCTAGTGCTTTTTACTAAATTATTGTCTTTTAGTTTGATAAATATCTGCTCCAAGTAAGCTAATGAAATATTTTGTCTCAAAGATATTTCTGTTAAGCTGACCGGACCTTTATCTTTAAATAGAGCTAAGTCTGCCATTGCCATGACCGCATATCTTCCTTTAGTTGTTAATTTCATAAATTACTGCTGTAATACAATATATTTTCATCAATTCCTACTATTTTAGTAAGGATTAAAAAAAATTATTTGTCGCATAAAAACATGTTATAAGACATTACTTTTTTTTTAAAATAATAATCATTATCAAGTATGAAACCCAAAAGTTTAGAAATTTTTATTCCAGGTCCAGCAGGGAGATTGGAAGCTAAGTATTATAAAAATCCAAAATTTGGTTCTCCTGTTGCAATAGTTCTACATCCTCATCCGCAATATGGTGGCACTATGAACAATCGAATAGTTCAACTTATGTATAATATTTTTTTAGAAAACGGTTTTTCTGTAATCAAAGTAAACTTTAGAGGAGTTGGTAAAAGTGATGGAGTTTTTGATAATGGTCAAGGGGAGTTGTCAGATGCAGCTGCAGCGTTAGATTGGGTAGAGAGACAAAATTTAGATTATAGTCAATGTTGGGTTTCTGGTTTTTCTTTTGGTTCATTAATCTGTATGCAACTTATTATGAGAAGACCCGAAGTAAATAATTTTATAGCTGTATCGCCTCAACCAAATGTTTATGATTTTTCTTTTTTAGCTCCATGCCCTACTTCTGGGCAAGTTATTTATAGTGAAAATGATGAATTAGTAACTAAAGAAAGCATTATAGAACTAGATGATAGAATAAAAAGTCAAAAAGGTGTTGAAGTTATTTTTTCTAAAATTAAAAACTCTAATCATTTCTTTAAAAGTAAGGAAAAGGAATTGAGCATAGAAATAGAGAGATATTTAAAAGAAAAAACTGCTTTAATTTAATTTTCTACCACTTCTCCTCCTGAACAAAATTTTAAACAACCTGTTGTTCCCGGAAAAGAAATAGGAAGTTTTAAAATTGATCTTATTGCTAGAAAAGCAAAGGCTTGTGACTCTACAAAATCTCCGTTAATTCCATAGTCATCTATAGGCTTGATAATTAAATTACTAGATGAATTTTCTCTAATTTTTTTCATAAAAAATTTATTTTTTCTTCCACCGCCACAAACTAAAACTTTTAACATTTTATTTTGAATTCTAGATACACTTGACGATAAAGATGCACCGATTATTCTTGCTGTTAAATCTGTGAGTGTTGCTGTGCCGTCTTCTAAGGAAAGGCCTCTAGCAAAAGATATATCAAAATTATTAACATCTAAAGAAAAAGTTTTGTCTTCTATGATTTTGTATCCAAATAATTCTAATCCATTTTCAAATATAACTTTATTTACACTACCCCTTGATGCTAAGCTTCCATCGTTATCAAATTTTTGGTTAGAATTTTTTCTAACCCATGTATCAATCATACAATTTCCAGGTCCTATATCTCTACTCGTTAAGTTGCTCTCATCATTATATTTTTTAATTATCGTTACATTAGAAATTCCTCCAATATTTAGAATTATTGCTGGTAAATCTAATTTAATTTGATCAGATATTATTTGATGAAAGATTGGTGATAAAGGTGCTCCCTCTCCTCCATTTTTAATATCATTTTGTCTAAAATTATAAATAATTTTTTTTTTATTAATTGAAATAATAATCTAGCGTCTCCTAGTTGGTTTGAAATTTTTTCTTTTGAATTGTGATAAATAGTCTGCCCATGAAATCCAATAAGATCTATTTTTATATTTTTAATTATGTCTGTGATAACTTTTCCATGAAATAAAGTAATTTTTTTCTCTAAGTCTATGAGTTCTAAAGAGTATTTTTGTAAGTCTTTCGGACTATGTATCGATTCTTTTAAAGTATGAATACTTTTATAAATATTACTATCATACTCAAAATACTTATCTTTGATTGGCTTAAATTGATTAATTCCATTAGACTCAATAATGGATGCATCCACACCGTCACCAGATGTTCCGCTCATTAAACCTAAAGAAATATATTTTTTCTGCATATTTTTATTTATTTATAACAATTTTTGTATAATAGTAGCTCAAACTAATTGTGCTATGAAAAATAAATTTTTAATAGAGATGAAATCTCGAGGATATCTTAATCAATGCACTGATTTAGATACACTTGATGAAATTTGTAATAAAAAATCGATTTCTGGATACATAGGATTCGATTGTACAGCAAATAGTCTTCACGTTGGGAGTTTGTTGCAGATAATGATTTTGAAATTAATGCAAAAATATGGTCACCAACCAATAGTGCTTTTAGGCGGAGGTACGACGCTCATAGGCGATCCTTCTGGAAAAGACTCTACAAGAAAAATTTTAGAATACAAAGAAATTAAAGATAATATTCAAAGCATCAAAAAGGTTTTTAATAAAATATTAGATACTTCTAATAAAGATACAAAACCTATATTCGTTGATAACGCGGAGTGGCTTACAAAATTAAACTATATTAAATTTCTAAGAGATATTGGAAGTCAATTTACCATAAATAAAATGCTCACTTTTGATAGCGTAAAATTACGATTAGAGAGGGAACAATCATTAAGTTACATGGAATTCAATTACATGATTTTACAAGCTTATGATTTTTATCAACTATTTAAAAACAACAATTGTATTTTACAAATTGGTGGTTCTGATCAATGGGGTAATATAGTTAATGGCGTAGAATTAATAAGAAGAATGCTTAAAAAAGAGTCTTTCGGATTAACATCCCCTTTAATTACTTTAGCTTCTGGAGCAAAGATGGGAAAAACTGAAAAGGGTGCTATCTGGCTTAATAAAGATTTATTTTCTTCATATGACTATTGGCAATTCTGGAGAAATACTGATGATCGTGATGTAAAAAGATTTTTAAATTTTTTTACAAATATAGATACAAATGAAATAAACAATATTTGTGATAAAGAAAAAAATATTAATAATCTCAAAGTAATATTGGCTAATGAAGCTACTAAGATTCTTCATGGAGAAGTGGCGTCAAAAAAAGCAGAACAAACTGCAAAGGATACTTTTAAAGAAGGTGGATTAGGTTCAGAACTTCCAGAGATAAAATTAAAATCTAATGAAATAAGCAAAGGAATTAATCTTTTAAATTTTTTGTCAGAAAAAAAAATCACGTCTTCTAAAAGTGAGGCAAGGAGAACAATTGCTAATAATGGAATTAAAATTAACAACGTTTTGGTAATTGATGAAAAAAGAACAATTGAGCTAGCTGATTTTAAAGATAAAATTTTAAAAATTTCTTACGGAAAAAAGAAACACTATCTAGTTAAAATTATTTAGATTTTTTTTTTTATCAATAATTTTTTGTATAAATCTTGGGGTAATAGTTCTTATAGGATTAATAGTGGTTTTTATTTTACCTTCGGGTCCTTTCATTTTAAAGCTGATACCAAATAATCCTTCTCCAACTTCTTTTGGAATAACTATATTGCCTATTAACGGTATTTTAGAAATCATTTTATTAAGAGTTTTAGCAGGGACTAATGTACCTCTTAAACTTGTTAACCCACTCTGGTCTTGATACCCATCCATTAAAACAGATATACTGGGACCAAGAGCAAGTATTTCATTTAATTTTAACAAATCTTTATTCCTTTCCATATTTATTTCTAAAATATCAAAAGATAACCCATCACCCTCAGCTAGATCTGCTAAACCCCCAAGATCTGCCAATGATAGAAGTTTAATCATACCAGGGGCATTTATTACTTTGAAATTTTCAATTTTTAATTTTGAGTTTGAGTTAACGCCATCAAAAATAGATGAGTACAATAGTTTGCCTCCTGTAAGTCCCTTAAAAAAACTATATTCTGTTAGAAGGGGCCTAGTTAAATCTGAATAGATTTCTAAATATTTTTTTTGATTTTTTGGATCTTTCTTCATTGTAATATCTAAAAAATTATTTGCACCAAAATCTCCTTTTGAGGAAATTTTAACAAATTTTCCTTTTTCAATTTTCCCAATCAATTTAAAGTTTTTGAGGTTTTCTGATAAAGGTGCCTTAATGCTTGAAAAATCGATCTCAATATCTTTGCTTATTTGTAAAAGTTTATTTTTTTTCGTCTTTTGGTTTAAAATTTTAGGAAGATTAGTTGCATCAAATTGAGTTCCATTTATTGTAATTTTTTTTCCATACAGTACTGTAAAATCATTATTTTTTTTACCTTTTTTATTAGTTTTAATTGTGATTTTTTTTAATGATAAAAAACTATCTTTATTAAATTTAATATCTTCTGCAAAAATGGAATTTTTTCCATCAACATAATTGATTTTTTTTATTTTAATATTATCTTTTTTTTTTTCTAAATTTAAAGAAAAAGTAGCTACAGTGTCTTTTTGTTTCTGATAATTAATAAAATCCAACTCAATAGATTTGTCATAATCTGCATTAAGTTTTAACTTCATTAACGCCCCTTCAGCAATATTTTCTAAATCAAACAATAAAAAATTTCCTTCATTTAAAGAGTATTGGCCAGCGATAGCTGTAATATTTTTTTTGGGATTAAAATTCATTTTAACTTCAGATTTAGTTAAAGATATTTTTTTAATTTTATCTATTAAAAAATTACTTTCTAAAGGTTTTGTTAAATCAAAATTTGCTTTTGCAATTTTACCTTTATTTTTATAATCGTATTTTTTAATTTTATAAGTTTCGTCTAGATTAATCAAAAAACTGTTATTTAATTCAGCTTCTAAATTAATTATATTTTTAAAATATTTATGAATATTTGATAAATTTTTTAAATTAATTGATTTACCATCATATTTTATAGTAGTTGCAAAATTAGACTCTAGTTGAATTTCAGAACCTAATTTTAATTTTAAATCTCCATTCTTAATTTTAATAGGACCCACTTCTCCAAAAATATTTTTTATTAAAACATCTGTACTGTCTGCAAAAAAACTGAAATTTGTTTTTTCTAAATTTATAGCTTTTATTATTTCAGCTTTTAAATTTGTGACTGAACCTCTCACAATAAAATTTTCTAATAAATTATTATTATCAAAATATACCTCTAGTTCTGTATTTAGCCTTCCTTGTTTTATCCTGTTGTTTACAAAACTTGTAAAATTAGATGGTTTCAGCGTTGCTGATATCTTTTTTAATTGTTCAATATCTAGTTGATTTAAAATCAAGTTTATTCTTCTAATTTTTGGTTGTGACTTAATAAGTGAAACAAAATCGATATAAACTTTTATATTTTTTACTGGAATAAGAATGTCACTATAATTTATTTGCGGATTTTTTGTCTCTAAAAATAATCTTATTTTTTTTATATCTATTTTAAATTTAATTGTAGTTATTTTTAAATTAATATTATTATTTATTTGATTAATTTTTTTTGAAATTAAATTATTAAATTTATTTGTTTCAATTCCTATTGTAGATAAAATTATAATTAATGAAATTGAAGAAAGTAATAATAACAAGATTAGATTAGAGAGAATTTTCTTCATTATCTATTTTTAATTCCTTCTTCTATAAATTGATCAATATTACCATCTAAAACACTTGAGGGATTAGTGTTTTCAGTTTTATTTCTTAAATCTTTTACTAACTGATATGGTTGCAAAACATAGGATCTGATTTGATAACCCCATCCTATATCTGTTTTATTATTTAACTCTTTTTGGTTTTCTTCGTCTCTTTTTTGCATTTCATGTTCATATAATCTCGATTTTAGCATTTTATAACAAGTCTCTTTGTTTTTGTGTTGAGATCTTTGATTTTGACATTGAACAACTATTCTAGTTGGTAAATGAGTAATTCTAACGGCGCTATCAGTAGTGTTAACATGTTGACCGCCTGCCCCACTTGACCTGTAAGTATCTATTCTTAAATCTTTTTCGTCTATTTTTATATTAATATCATCGTCCACTGCCGGATATACCCAAACACTAGCAAAACTGGTGTGTCGTCTAGCACCGCTATCAAAAGGTGAAATTCTTACTAGTCTATGCACTCCTGACTCAGCTCTCATTAATCCGTAAAGATAATCTCCATCTACTTTTAATATAGAGGATTTTATTCCTGCTTCTTCCCCTTTATGTTCACTGATAATGTCATATTTATATTTTTTTTTATCAAACCACTTCATGTACATTCTTCTAAGCATATCAGCCCAATCTTGACTTTCTGTTCCTCCTGCTCCAGCGTGAATTTCAAGATAAATATTATAATCATCGTTCTCTCCAGATAGAAAACAATTAATCTCAATTTTTTTTACATCTTTAAAAATTTGTTCAATTTTTGAAATACAATCATCAATAATTTCATCATTTTTTTCTAGAACTGCAAGATTATACAAATCTTTAATATTTCTTATTTCGCTAAATGATTTTTTATAAGAGTTTAAAATATCTTCGAAAATTTTTTTTTGTTTAATTGTCTTTTTTACTAAATCTTTATTTTTCCAAAAGTTTTCTTGTAAAAGAGTTTGCTCCAATTCCTGAAGTTTATTCTCGACGCGTTGTTTATCAAAGATACCCCCTAATATTATTGAGATTTTTTTCTGTCTTTGCTAATTTATTTTCAAAATTTTGCATTAATAAAATTGTCTAAACATAATTAACGTATCACGTCTATTGATTGAGATTAAGTTATTATTATCAAAGTTGTTAATATCTTTCTGCTTTAAAGCTTCAATGATTATATTTTTTTCTCCAGGAGCTGCTTTTAACCCTGTGTCATAATTTAATGAAGTCAAATAAATATTTTCTGGTATTTTAAAATCTTTAAAATCGTCTTTATAAAGGGCATTTTCAATAAAATTTTTAAATATAGGTAAGGCTGCTTTAGAGCCTGTCTCAAATCTACCCAAAGATTTTGGACTATCAAAACCAATATATACTCCAATAATTAGATTAGATGAAAAACCAATAAACCAGGCATCATAGTTATCGTTAGTTGTTCCAGTTTTTCCTGCTAGAGGCACCTTTAATGATCTTAATTTTTTTGCTGTTCCTCTTTGAACTGCTCCTTGTAAAATTGATGTCATTTGGTATGCAGTTTCTGTGCTAATTACTTGTTCATTAGTGGTTTTAATTTTTGGGTATTTATTTGTTTGATCTATAAATTTATCACAGCCTATACATTTTCTATTTTCAACTTTAAAAATTGTTTTACCTCTTCTATCCTGAATTCTAGAAATTAAATTTGGTTCAATTCTTTTTCCTCCATTAACAAAAGGAGCATACGCAGCTGTCAAATTTATCAATGTAGTCTCTGCTGCACCTAATGAGACTGATAGGAGTTCAGGAATCTCTTCATAAATATTCAATTTTTTTGATAAATTCAAAATCTCATCAACTCCTAAAATTTTAGCTATTCTAACAGTCATTAAATTTCTTGAATACTCTATTCCCTTTCTAAAAGTTGAGGGACCATAAAATTTTTTACCGTAATTTTCAGGCTTCCAGTTTTTTAATCCAACGCCCTGACTTTCTACAAAAGGTGCATCAAGTATAATTGAATTGGGAGCAAAACCTTTCTCTAAGGCTGCTGCATAAACAATTGGCTTGAATGCAGAGCCTGGTTGTCTTTTTGCTTGGGTCACTCTATTAAATTCACTAGATTTAAAATTAAATCCGCCAACTAATGCTTTTATATCACCGGTATAGGGGTCCAAGACAACTATGCCTCCATTTACTTTTGGATACTGCTTTAGAGACCAGTAATTATTTTTTTTTTTCACAAAGAGAATATCGCCAATTTCATACCTATCAGAAATAAATTTATTCTTTGGAATAGTCCAATTAACATTCTTTTTAGTTAAAACTCCATTAATAATTTTTTTTTGACCAAGAATTTTAAACTTAATTTGTGTATTATCTAAATCCAGAATTTCTGCAAACTTCCAATTTAAAGTTGGATCTAATTTAAATTCATTTAATTTATTTTTCCAATTTTTATTTTTAAATTTATTTGTTATCGGACCTCTCCAACCATGTCTTCTGTCATAATTTTCTATACCTTTTCTTAAAGAATTGAGAGCATGTATTTGATAGTTAATATTTAAAGGTGTTCTAATACTTAAACCTTGAGAATATAATTTTTCAAAACCATAGTTATTATTTACAGATCTTCTCACCTCCTCAGTATAAGAATTGGCTTCGTTAACTATTTCAATTTTTCTTTTTTTGAGATTTAATTTTATATTTTTAAATTTTTTTAATTCTTTTTTTGATATAAAATTATTATCTTCTAAATTTTCTAGAACTAAATTTCTTCTAAATTCAGCAACTTTTGGGTATTTATAAGGATTGTATCTGCTTGGAGCCTTAGGAAGTGCTGCTAATAAAGCAGACTCTGAATAGTTTAATTCTTTTATTGGTTTATCAAAATATTCCAAACTTGCTGCAGCAATTCCATATGTTCCTTGCCCTAAATAAATCTGATTTAAATATAATTCTAAAATTCTCTCTTTTGAATAAGCTCTTTCAATTCTAAAAGCTAAAATTGCTTCTTTAATTTTCCTTTTTACGGAAACTTCATTAGTTAAAAGAAAATTTTTTGCAACTTGTTGAGTTATAGTTGATGCTCCTTCTAATCTTTTGTTTTGAGAAACATTTTTTATATTTTTTAATATCGCTCTTAATATTCCTTTTGCATCTATACCAGGGTGACTAAAAAAATTTTTATCTTCAGCTGATAAAAAAGAATTTATTACTTTATTTGGAATAGACTCAAAAGGCACGAATAGTCTTTTTTCAATGGCATATTCAGCTATTAATTTCCCGTCTCCTGAGTATACTCTGCTTGAAATTGGAGGTTGGTAATTTGAAAGTTTTTTATAATCGGGAAGACCTACGGAAAAATACCATAATGTTGATAGCGTAAAAAGTAAAACAACTATTAAAAATATAATTATGAATTTAAGTGAAAAATTAAGAAAATTTAACATTTTACCATTTTATTTATAAAAAGTTTGACTTTCTTTAGGCATATAAAATTTAAATAAGTGTATTTATTCGTAAATTCGTATAAACTGCATGAATGTCAAATTTAAAACTCACAGATTTCAACAAATTTAAAGGAATTCAACAAAAATGGAAAAAAATTTATACATTGATGCTTCGCATCCAAATGAAACGCGTATTGTTCTTAAATCCGATAATTCAATTGAAGAATATGAATTTGAAGATAAAAATAATCTAAATTTTAAGAACAATATTTATTTAGCAACAGTAAGTAGAGTTGAGCCTTCACTACAGGCCGCCTTTGTTAATTTTGGAAGGGATAGGCATGGTTTCTTGGCTTTTAATGACGTTCAGTCAGATTATTATCAAATTCCATCTGAAGATAAGGAAAAAATAAAAAATGTAGAAGAAAAAATAAGAGAGAACCTTAAAGATAAGGCGGCTGATGGTAACAATGAAAATTCTCAGGATGAAATTGCTCTTGAAGATAATGGAACAAAAATTGAAGAAAATAATTCTCAGGATGAAAAAGAAAACAAACAAAAAAATTATCGTGAAGAAGTAAAAACTTCATTTGGAATTAAAAGATATAAAATACAAGAAGTGATCAAACCTGGCCAAGTTATTTTAGTACAAGTTATTAAAGAGGAAAGAGGTCAAAAAGGAGCTGCGCTTACAACATTCATTTCTTTAGCAGGAAAATATATGGTTTTAATGCCCAACACTGCAAAGGGTGGCGGAATATCAAGAAAAATTTTCAGTTCTAGTGATCGACAGAAAATAAGAGGCATTCTTAATGAAATTATTATTCCCAAGAGTATGGGTGTAATTGTTAGGACTGCAGGAGCAAATAAAACAAAGAACGAGATAGAAAAAGATTTTAATAACACTTTAAAAACATGGGAAGAAATAAAAGATAATGCATTAAACTCAAACGCGCCTTCATTAGTTTATGAAGAAGGTGATATAATTAAAAGAACTTTGAGAGACACATACGATAATGACACAAAAAATGTTTATATCGATGGAAATGAAGCCTATCAAAAAGCAAAAAAATTTATGAAAGTATTGATGCCTAAAAATGTAAAAAATATAAAAAAATACAGAGGGAAGATACCTCTTTTTCATGATGCAAATATTGAGAAAGAACTAAATAATATTTATGAACCAACTGTAAAACTTAAATCTGGAGGTTACTTAGTTATAAATCCAACGGAGGCTTTAGTTTCAATTGATATTAACTCGGGGCAATCTACAAAACAAATAAATATTGAAAAGACAGCATTAAATACAAACTTAGAGGCTGCAGAAGAAATAGCCGATCAAATTAAATTAAGAGATTTATCTGGATTAATTGTAATTGATTTCATTGATATGATGAATTTTTATAACAGACGCACCGTAGAAAAAAAAATGAAAGAAAGTATTAGAAAAGATAGGGCTAGAATTCAAATCGGAAGAATAAGTAATTTTGGTTTGCTTGAAATGACTCGACAAAGACTACGTGAGGGATCTATTAAATGGGAAACTCAGTTATCTTTAAGTTCGTTCTCTCAAAAAATTCTTAAAAAAATTCAATATTTAGCTTTTACTGATAAAGTAAAGATAATTAAATCTTATGTTCCAGAAAAGGTAAGACTATATATTGAGAAAAATTTGATTGAAGAATTGAAATATTTTCAAAAAAAATATTTATTTAAAGTAGAAATACTATCAGATCAAAAATTGATAATTCCTGAATATAAAATTGATTTATTAAATAAATCAAAAAAGATTATTAGCACAATTGAAAATATAAATAATATTATAGAAATAAAAAAAATAAAAAAAACAGTAGTTAAAGAAATAAAAGAGATTAAAAAAGAATTAAAAAAAGATAAGAAAGATATAAAAAAAAAGAAAACAAGTAAAAAATTAAGAACTCTTTGGATTAGGCGAAAAAAGAAAAGTTAAATTAATCCTGTTTTTGGTGAACTTGGTGAAGCAAAATAATTTTTTTTCATTCTACCTGCTAAATAAGAATTTCTTCCTGAAATAACAGCATCTTTAAATGCTTCAGCCATCAAAATTGGTTTTTTTGCGTTTGCTATAGCACTATTAATTAAAA
>Ga0233438_10004260_pt1 | contig 12695 bp, 10 predicted proteins | sample SI_123_September_FD_182720 | JGI IMG/M metagenome (GOLD analysis project Ga0233438, IMG submission 182720) | Seawater microbial communities from Saanich Inlet, British Columbia, Canada - SI_123_September2016_10_MG | ecosystem: Environmental > Aquatic > Marine > Inlet | place: Canada: British...
TTTTTGGCTGAGCCGGCCCTACAACACTCTCAACCCTGGAAACGGCATTTCAAGAGGGAGACCACCCAAATCAGTTAACGCTCGACAAACTTTTTTATTCGTTCCCTATTGGATCGCACCTGACAGTGACCGCAGGTCCACGCGTGGGTCAGGAAGACATGTTGGCGATCTGGCCAAGCTTCTACCCGAGTGATGCAATTCTCGATGTGCTCACCCTGAATGGTGCGCCGGCCGCTTACAACAAAAACCTCGGCGCTGGAGCCGGCCTCCGCTGGGATGCCCCCACTGGCTTCCGCTTTTCAGCAAATTACGTAGCAGCCAACGGATCGAGAAGCACAACAAGCGAAGGGGGGCTCGCAACAAAGGATGCAGGGAGCACTGGAACGGTACAAATCGGTTACGCGCGAGAGGAATTGACCCTTGCCGCGATTTATACCGCGATCCAAAACGGCGACGATCTCATCACGTATGCCAGCCCATTCACCCAAACATCATTGAGTGCCACGGGCATGACCCATGCCTTCGGCCTCGGCGGAGCCTGGCAAGGACTGGACGAGCGCTGGATCCCCTCAATCTCGGCGGGGTGGGGCATCAACGTGAGCGATACATCCCAGAACGGCGACGTTCAAACCAGTCAGTCTTGGACGGCAGGCTTGGAGTGGGACAACATTTTTATGGATAGCACCAGCGTCGGCATCGCCGTTGGACAACCTGTCTTCGCAACCGATCTCAAGGGTCAAGACACCCCAAACGATGGTCAGTTCATCTGGGAGGCATGGCTTCAGATGAACGTGACGGATGCGATCACAGTGACGCCTGCCTTGTTTTATTTGTCACGCCCACTGGGACAAGACACTCCCAGAGGAGAAACCTTTGAACAACTCGGAGGCCTTGCTAAAATTACATTTAAATTCTAAAATATCACCATAACTTAAGCTAAGTTGAGCATCTATTTTTTTCAAAAAATTTATCACGCACCAAGTTCATGATACGCCTTAGCTTTCTTCTAGGAGCAGCATTGATTACAACTCTGTTCAATGCCGGAATGCCAGGAAAAACATCGTCGGCGATGGGAAAATGCAACCCTCCTAAGGCAGTCAAAATCATGGAGACGGAATTATCTCGAGGCAAAAATCTGCAACAGGCCTTTGAACTTGTGATCAAAGAAAAGGCATTTGATGGATCAAAAGCTTGCATCACGTTCATTCGCGAAGAAGCTATGAAGTCTCGAGACTCAGCTCCACTTATTTTTAAAAAGCTATGGATGGAGTAATCGACACATCAGCCTTAAACATCAAACTTTTATCGACTACTTTTCCTCCAAAACGATCTAGAATCAATCAAGATTCAAGACCACAAAATTCTGCAGTCGGGATGACAGGATTCGAACCTGCGGCCCCTTCGTCCCGAACGAAGTGCGCTACCAAGCTGCGCTACATCCCGTCTTCACCATCTTAAGAGACAACACCAGGTGAGCAGAGCCGTTTAGGGTCGGTGATAGACCCGAATTCAGCAGTGCTCAAGCCCGAGTGGTTGCGCGTTAAAGCCCCGCAGCGGGAAAGGATCGGTGCTGTCGCAGATCTACTGCAAGACCTCAATCTGAACACGGTCTGCCAAGAGGCAAGTTGCCCGAACATCGGCGAATGTTTTGCCGGTGGAACAGCCACTTTTTTAATCATGGGTCCGGGCTGCACCCGCGCCTGCCCCTACTGCGACATCGACTTCGACAAAAGTGTTCGGGAGCTTGATCCGAGCGAACCAGAACGCCTTGGAGAAGCTGTTGCACGCCTTGGGTTAAGCCACGTTGTGATTACATCCGTCAATCGTGACGACCTGCTCGACGGCGGTGCCTCTCAATTTGTGGCGTGTATTGAGCAGGTGAAGCAGCGGTCCCCGCTCACCACCATTGAATTACTCATCCCCGATCTTTGCGGGAACTGGGACGCACTAGCCACCGTGATGGCAGCCGCACCTCACGTACTGAATCACAATATTGAGACGGTCCCACGGATGTACAAACAGGCAAGGCCCCAGGGCATTTATGAACGCTCCCTGGATTTACTTCAACGGGTGCGAAAGGGCTGGCCAAAGGTGTACACAAAGTCGGGGCTCATGGTGGGCTTGGGTGAAACCGATGACGAGGTGATCGGCGTCTTAAAGGACTTACGCGACCATCAAGTCGACATTGTGACCATCGGGCAATACCTCTCACCTGGGCCCAAGCACCTAGCAGTCGATCGATTTGTCACGCCCAGCCAATTCGATTCGTATCACTGCATTGGGGAAGACCAGCTGGGCTTCCTCCAAGTGGTGAGCAGTCCACTCACCCGCAGCAGCTATCACGCTGGTGAGGTGCAACGGCTCATGGCCAGTCATCCCCGCTAACAGGGATCCACTCCTGAAGCTGCCACGCCACAAGACCCTCCACAATCATTGGATCCTGGCTCACCCAGTCCAGGGCATCGGCATAGGACGAGGCTTGAAAAATCAGCATTCCTCCACCGCCAGGACGCCGCTGATCATCGACTAAAAAGCCACTGCGAATGCGTCGTCCAAGCCCGATGTGTTGATCCAGCCAATGGCGATGCGCCTCCAAAAATGGACGCCGCTGCTCGATCGAGAGAGCAGCGGTTTCAGCCGTAAAGGTTTCTGTCTTGACGAACCAAGCCACCCGGTGACTCCGAAGATCGTGATTAGGCCGCGACGGCCTGTTTCTCGGTGAGCCCCATGGGAGCCCGTTCGCTCGGAGGCACCAGCACCTTGAAGCGGGATTTAGCAGTAGGCCAGTCCGCCAGAAGTTCGGAAGCTTTTTCACTTCCAGTGACCGCCAGATAGCGCTCCAACAAATCCTTGAGCATGGCGTCTTGCTCTCCCGTTGTGAGAGCGCAGACCTCAACAATTTCTGGATTCACGCGAGGCGTCACACCACCCGTGTCATCCAACAAAAAGGCGACGCCACCGGTCATCCCAGCACCGATATTTCGCCCTGTGCTGCCGAGTACCACGACCACACCGCCCGTCATGTATTCACAGCAGTGGTCCCCGGCACCTTCTACGACGGTTTTCGCACCGCTGTTACGCACACCGAAGCGTTCGCCAGCTCTGCCGTAGGCAAACAACTCACCTCCTGTTGCCCCGTAGAGACAGGTATTGCCAAGGATCACCTGCTCACCAGGATTTGGGGTGCCATCACTGGGGACCAATGTGATCCGACCACTATTCATCCCTTTACCCACGTAATCGTTGGCTTCTCCTTCGAGACGCACATTCATCCCTTGAACGAGGAAGGCACCAAAACTTTGTCCGGCAGCTCCACGGAATGTGAGATCAAGCTGGCCCTTGAAACCTCGATTGCCATGGCGCTGGGCCAACTCCCCAGCCAAACGAGCACAGACACTGCGATCGGTATTAATGATTTCAGTGATGCGACTCAGATCGCTGTGGTTCTCAACGGCCTCCATCAACTCACGATCTGCCAGAAAATCATCTTCGAGGATGGGGCCATTGCCGTGAGCCGTAGCGCTATGGGTGAGCCAAGAGCGATCTTCAGAACCGGCAATGGGAGCCAAGAGGCTGGATAGATCAACACAGCTGGTTTTCGCCAAATCAACGGCACGGGTCTGCAATAGGTCGGTTCGACCGATCAAATCCTCAAGCTTGGCCATCCCCAAAAGGCTCAGCAGCTGGCGAACCTCTTCGGCCACAAACCAAAAGAAGTTCACCACATGCTCAGGCACTCCCTTAAAGCGTTTTCGCAGTGCTTCTTTCTGAGTCGCAACACCGACCGGGCAATTATTGGTGTGGCAAACGCGGGCCATGATGCAGCCCTCAGCAATCATCGCCACCGAACCAAAGCCGAATTCCTCGGCACCCAACATCGCTGCGATCACAACATCCCAACCCGTTTTCAGGCCCCCATCGGCCCGAAGCAGAACTCGATCACGCAATCCGTTTTCCAATAGAGAGCGATGCACCTCAGTGAGGCCAAGTTCCCAAGGGCTACCGGCGTGCTTAATCGAACTGAGGGGTGACGCTCCTGTACCGCCGTCATGGCCAGAAATCTGAATCACATCGGCGTTGGCTTTCGCCACGCCAGCGGCAATGGTGCCGATCCCTATTTCAGACACCAATTTGACGCTGACTGGAGCCTTGGGATGCACCTGGTGCAAATCATGAATGAGCTGAGCCAGGTCTTCAATTGAGTAAATGTCGTGATGGGGAGGCGGAGAGATCAAGGCCACACCCGGTTTGCTGTTGCGCAACCAGGCGATGTAGTTATCAACCTTGGGACCTGGCAGCTGGCCCCCTTCACCCGGTTTGGCGCCTTGGGCCACCTTGATCTCTAACTGTTTGGCACTACGGAGGTATTCCGCTGTGACCCCAAACCGCCCTGACGCGATCTGCTTAATCGCCGAACTTGCGGTGTCGCCATTGCGCAACCCTCCGATGCTCGGAAACGCTGCGGACCTGCCTTCCGCATCGACATCACTCAAGACCTGGAAACGAGCTGGATCTTCACCACCTTCACCACTATTGCTCTTGCCACCGATGCGATTCATCGCCACGGCAAGGACCTCATGGGCCTCCCGCGACAGGGCACCAAGACTCATGCCACCGGTGCAAAATCTGCTGCACAAACTTTCCACGCTTTCCACCTGATCGAGGGGACGTGGGGTTGAAGCGATCTTGAACTCCAACAAATCGCGTAACGCAGTAACTGGACGGTTCTCCAGCAGTGTTTTGTAGGTGGAAAAGTGGTCGTATCCAGGGCCAGTTTTCACGGCAGCGTGCAGCGCCTTCGACATATCTGGACTGTTCAGGTGGAATTCACCACCCGAGCGGTACTGCACAAAACCCATAAATTCGAGCTTGCTGCGGTTGAGCTCGGGGAAAGCCTTGGCATGCAACGACAGGGTTTCGTTAGCTAGTTCAGCAAGGGTCATCCCGGCCACACGACTGGTGGTGCCGGAAAACGCCATCTCAATCACATCTGCACCGAGGCCGATGGCCTCAAAAATTTGTGCACCGTGATAGCTCGCTAGCAGGGAGATCCCAATCTTTGAGAGGATCTTGCGCAAGCCATTTTCCAGAGAGATGCGAACGTTCTCTTGAGCTTTGACAGCGTCAAGGGAGGGAAGTTTGCCCTGCTCAATCCGCTTTTGAGTTTTGGGATGCTCCAACCAGTGGCGGGTCGTTTCCCACGTCAGCCATGGGCATACAGCACTCGCCCCATAGCCGATCAAACAGGCCATGTGATGCGTGCTCCAACATTGAGCCGTATCGGCAACCAAAGAACATTGCAACCGCAGCTTTTGGCGCAGGAGGTGGTGATGCACCGCTCCAACGGCCAAGAGGGCGGGCATCGCCACCGTTGTGGCACTGAGCTCTGAAGGTTGGCCATCCGCCCTAACACGGTCCGATAACACCAACACTTGTGCCCCATCGCGCACGAGCTGTTCAGCGTTTTTGCATAGATCGTTCAGAGCAGTGCCCAATCCGCCAGCACAGGCTTCAACGGCCACTTGAGTGGACAGCATCCTGACCGGAAGGCCTTGCTGAGAGAGAGCCGCTAACTCAGTTTCATTGAGCACCGGGCTATCGAGGTGAATCACCGCAGCAGCCTTGGCCTCAGGCTTCAAGGCTGGGCGACGCTCACCCAGATGCATTTCCAGACTCATCACCAACTTCTCGCGAAGCGGATCAATGGGCGGGTTCGTGACCTGTGCGAACCGTTGCTTGAAGTAGTCGTACAGCAAGTGGGGGCGGTCAGACAGAACTGCTAGTGGGATGTCGTCCCCCATGCAGTACGTGGGCTCCTTGCCAAGGCCAGCCATGTCTTCGATCACCAGATCGAGGTCTTCGGCGGTGAAGCCCATCGCCGTCTGCAGACGCAACAGATCGAGCTCTCCCATGCAGCGCGCCTCAACCCACGGCTGCGCTGATACAGAAGAACGGTGTTGATGCAACCAATCTGCATAAGGAAAACGTTGGGCAGCGTCTTCCTTTACAGCCCAATTATCGAGAAGTTGGCCGGTTTCTAAGTCGACGGCCAACATTTGACCAGGGCCCAATCGACCTTTCTGGACGATGGTCTTGTCGGTTAAATCGACCACACCGGTTTCTGAGCCCATGATCACGAAACCATCGCTGGTGGTACACCAACGCGCTGGTCTCAAGCCATTGCGATCCAACGTCGCTCCAACCCGTTTGCCATCGGCAAACACCAGCAGCGCAGGGCCATCCCAGGGCTCCTGAATCCCCGCATTGAACTCATACATCGCGGTCACATCAGGACGGCGATCGAGGTCCGGCTGATTGCGGAAAGCCTCCGGCACCAACGTGATCAGGCTGTCCGTAATGGAACGGCCACTGCGGACCATCAACTCCAACGTTGCATCGAGATTCGCCGAATCACTGAACGCCGGATTCACGACAGGGATCAGATCAGCCGATGCCTCACCCCAAACGTTGTGGAGATTGGCTTCCGATGCTTTCGCCCAATTGAGATTGCCCAGAAGGGTATTGATTTCACCGTTATGACCCAGCATTCGCATGGGCTGCGCCAACGGCCAACGCGGAAGAGTGTTTGTACTGAAGCGACGGTGGTACACCGCAAAGCTCACTTCAAAGCGCGGATCACGAAGGTCGGCGTAATAACGCTCCAACACCTCTGAACGCACCATGCCCTTGTACACAACGGTGCGGCTGCTCAGGGAGGTGACATAAAAGTCTTGAACTTGGTCGGAGCCCAACTCCTGACGCGCCCGTGCACCGACTCGCCTGCGAAGGCGAAGTAAGAGAGCTTCAAGGGCATCTCCATCATCCGCTCCATCCAATGCCCACTGCTCAATAGCGGGGGCGGTCTGCCGTGCCAACTCCCCCAAAACCGATGGGTCGATCGGCACCTCACGCCATCCCAAGGGCGACAAGCCCAAAGCTTTTGCTTCGGCATCGCAACAGGCGCGCACAGCGGCGCGGCTGGCCGGATTGGTTGGCATGAACATCATGCCAAGGCCCTTAGCAGCACTGGCTTCTGGCCAGACCGCCCTGAGGTAATTCCATGGAATGCCACACAAGATTCCGGCGCCATCGCCGGAATCACCATCGCCGCCACAGCCACCGCGATGTTCCATACACCCAAGTCCTCGCAGGGCTTGTTGCAACACCCAATGACTGGCTTTCCCTGACAGCTGAGCAAGAAAACCAACGCCGCACGCGTCCTTCTCACCAGCCACGGCATCAGGAGCAGCGCTGTCGCTGTATGGCCAAGCTGAGGGACGGATGGCTTCAGACATAAACATCAACTAGACAAATGCGTGGACTGCAACGACGTCTCCTGCAGAAACCAGCGCGTTTGACGATCCTAGGCAGGCGACATTCCGCACCCAACCACCGCATGCTCCCCATCGCTCCGCCGCCAGAGCCTCTGCCGCAAATTCGTGCCGTCGCGCCAAGGAGAGGAAATACGGTTGCGATTGACGGTGAACGCGTCAAAGCAATTTGGGAATGGCGTGGGAATAACAGCACTCAACCCGATCAGCTTTGGCTGCCGCTGGATCTTCTCGAGGCACGGATGGGGTTCAGACGCCAGGAAAGACCTGGTGGTGATGCATTGGAGTGGTTTGGCCGAACAGTGGCTTTGAGTCGGCTAGACAGCCGCTCCCTCGGCGACGAAGTCGGGTTCGACGTTGGAGATTGGTTGACCAGCGTTGGAGTTGATACCAAGCGCAAGGGAGGAACCTTGATCCTCAGCCTGCCCGCGCCTGCACTGCAAGGGTTAAGGCGGGGCAAAGGAGCCACCGCAAAGCGTCTCGTGCTGGATCTCGATGGACCGGCTTTTGCGCAACGCATCGGGACTGATTGGGCCTTCGCGCTACAGACCACCTCTCGACAGCGCAACATCCTCAAGCAGCTCGGCTTACACCCTCTCCAAGAGGGGCGTCTCTTGAAACTCCGCGGCCAGGCCATTCGTCTACGCAGTTTGAGCTTGGCCACACCGTGGCGACTGGTGCTTGATGGGGTGGGGGGGCGCTCAGTGGCGATACAGCCACGAAGGGAGCTTCCGATTAACAACCCAGCTCTTGCCCCCTACATACAAAAGGGCCTCGTGATGGAGGAACGCACCATCAACGTTGGCGTCAAACCACTTCGAATTTTTCGCATCGGAGGCAGGCTCAACGCACTGGGGCTAAGGCTCCAACCCCTGGCACAAGAAGACCGACAGCAAGGACTGAGCTTCCTTCCAGAACTCTCTAGATCTGCCAAGGCACTCGTCTCCATCAATGGCGGGTTTTTCAACCGCATCAATCAACTTCCCCTGGGAGCGCTGCGGCGCAATGGCACCTGGTTGTCCGGACCGATCCTGAACCGTGGCGTGATCGGCTGGAGCCGCAACAGCACCCTTCACTTCGGGCGGCTTGAGCTCCTGCAAGAACTCCAGGTGAACAGCTCCAAACGTTGGCGGCTTGGCTTTTTAAACAGTGGTTATGTACAAAAAGGTTTGAGCCGCTACACACCCAGCTGGGGATCGAAATATCGCGCCATCAGTGGCAAGGAGCAGGCCCTGCTGATTCGCAGAGGTGTTGTGGAACGAGAATGGGGGCATAGCTCGCTGAGACAGGGCATCCCCATCCCACCGGGAACGGATTTGATTGTTGCCCGAGGTGGTGCAGCACTCCCTGCGGGCGTTGGCGATCGGGTGAAGCTCTTTTTGTGGTCTCGCTCAGCGCTCGGCACACATCCCAATGTGCTGGGTGGAGGACCACTCTTGATGCAACACGGTCGCATCGTGCTGAACGGCCGAAGCGAAGGGTTTAGTCCAGGCTTTCTGCGTCTCACGGCCCCTCGCACCGTGGTGGGGCAAGGCCGTGATGGCCAGTGGATGCTCACGGTGCATGGCGCGACGACCAGTGATCCCACGTTGCTCGAAACAGCCCTGGCAGCACAACAACTTGGCTTCACAGATGCTCTAAACCTGGATGGAGGAAGCTCCACAACCCTTGTGGTGAGCAACCAAACAGTCATGAATGGGCGGGGAAGCACCCCCAGGGTTCACAACGGCCTCGGACTCATACGGTCATGAACACCTGCAAAACTGTTTATCCATTGATTTGTTTTGCATGGCTGCCAATCTGCGATTAACCGCAGCAGCAGCTGCCGAGCTGGGGCGCCAAGCAGCAGTGGCTGGAACCCCAGGGCAAATGCATTTGGATGTCATCCCCGGTGAGTGCGCGCAGCACATCATCCGAATCCGCCCCGGCCACCTTGCGGGCATTGCCATTGCCCGGGCCGATGGCATCACCCTGCATGCACCGAAAGAGCAGGTCGGAGTTCTTAAAAATCTTTGTCTCGACTACCGAGGCGACCTCAGCGGTGGTGGATTTCTGATTCGGGCCGCGAAGGGAATTGAGCCGTGCGCTTGTGGAAGTGCCTTCAGCCGTCGTTAGCAATTGGCCCATCACCCGGTATCGTGATGGATTGTCGAATTAGGTCGGGGTGTCCGGCCGCACACCGACCCTCGATGCCAACCATCCAACAGCTAATCCGCACTGAGCGCTCACGTCTCAAAGTCAAGACGAAATCGCCTGCTTTGAAGTCCTGCCCTGAGCGCCGCGGTGTCTGCACCCGCGTTTACACCTCAACGCCGAAAAAACCCAACTCGGCGCTTCGCAAGGTGGCTCGTGTGCGGCTCACCTCCGGTTTTGAGGTGACTGCTTATATCGGTGGCATCGGACACAACCTTCAAGAGCACTCTGTTGTGCTGATTCGAGGAGGACGTGTCAAAGACCTGCCAGGGGTTCGATATCACATCATTCGCGGAACCCTCGACACATCTGGCGTCAAAGACCGCCGCCAATCCCGCTCCAAGTACGGCGCTAAAGCACCAAAAGAGTGATCTGAGATCACCCTCTATTCATTTCTGACCACAACGCTCTGAGTTTTCATGTCCCGCCGTAACGCCGCTGTAAAGCGCCCAATTCTTCCTGATCCACAGTTCAACAGCCGGCTCGCAACGATGATGGTTGCTCGGCTGATGCAGCACGGGAAGAAATCAACGGCTCAGCGCATTCTTTCTGATGCCTTCGGTTTGATCAACGAGCGCACCGGTGGGGATCCACTGGAACTCTTTGAAACTGCCGTCAAGAACGCGACTCCCCTCGTTGAAGTGCGTGCACGACGTGTCGGTGGCGCCACCTACCAGGTGCCTATGGAAGTTCGTCAGGAGCGCGGTACAGCGATGGCTTTGCGCTGGCTCGTGAGCTTTTCACGCGCTCGTAACGGACGCAGCATGTCTCAGAAGCTTGCTGGCGAACTGATGGATGCCGCCAATGAAGCTGGAAGTGCTGTTCGCAAACGCGAAGAGACGCACAAAATGGCCGAAGCCAACAAAGCTTTCGCCCACTACCGCTACTGAGCCCTATTGGCCAGTCCATCAACACGATTGTTCATGGCTGACATGTAGAGTCGGCCCGCCTTTTCACGCTTCACCCCCGGAGTACTCCTGTGGCCCGCGCCTTTCCCCTGGAACGCGTCAGAAATATTGGTATCGCTGCGCACATTGATGCCGGCAAAACCACCACGACAGAACGGATTTTGTTCTATTCAGGCGTGGTGCACAAAATCGGCGAGGTGCATGACGGTGCTGCCGTCACCGACTGGATGGCCCAGGAGCGGGAGAGAGGAATCACGATCACGGCAGCGGCCATTTCCACGAGCTGGAAAGACCACCGTGTGAACATCATCGACACCCCCGGACACGTCGACTTCACCATCGAAGTTGAACGCTCCATGCGTGTTCTCGACGGAGTGATCGCAGTGTTCTGCGCCGTCGGCGGTGTTCAGCCCCAATCGGAAACAGTCTGGAGACAGGCCGATCGCTATTCCGTTCCTCGGATGGTGTTTGTGAACAAAATGGACCGCACTGGTGCGGACTTCCTCAAGGTTCACGGACAAATCCAGGATCGTTTAAAGGCCAATGCCGTGCCGATTCAGCTCCCAATCGGTGCTGAAGGTGAGTTGAGCGGCATCATCGACCTCGTCGAGAACAAAGCGCACGTTTATAAGGACGACCTCGGGCAAGACATCGAAATCACCGATGTGCCTGAAGCGATGAAAGACCAGGTTGAGGAATGGCGCGCTTTCTTAATGGAGAAAGTTGCTGAGACAGATGAAGCGCTGATTGAAAAATTTCTAGATACCGGCGAGCTCTCCAACGATGAGCTCAAGCAGGGGATCCGCACTGGCGTGGTGAAGCACGGTTTAGTTCCTGTGCTTTGTGGTTCAGCCTTTAAAAACAAGGGTGTACAGCTGGTGCTCGATGCTGTCGTCGACTACCTGCCAGCCCCCATTGATGTGCCTCCGATTCAGGGAATTCTTCCCGATGGCACAGAAGCTGTGCGTCCTTCAGACGACAAAGCTCCATTCAGTGCATTGGCCTTCAAAGTGATGGCTGATCCCTACGGCAAGCTCACCTTCGTTCGGATGTATTCGGGTGTCCTTGAAAAGGGCAGCTACGTGATGAACTCCACGAAGGGGATCAAGGAGCGCATCTCGCGTTTGGTTGTGCTTAAAGCAGACGATCGCGAAGAAGTGGATCAACTCCAGGCTGGCGATCTTGGTGCCGTGCTGGGCCTGAAAAACACCACGACCGGCGACACGCTTTGCTCAGCCGATGAACCCATTGTTCTCGAGACGTTGTTCGTCCCAGAACCGGTGATTTCCGTGGCGGTTGAGCCCAAGACCAAAGGGGATATGGAGAAACTCTCCAAAGCCCTGGTGTCTTTGGCGGAAGAAGATCCCACGTTCCGGGTTCGCACGGATCAAGAAACTGGCCAGACCGTGATTGCTGGCATGGGTGAGCTTCACCTGGAGATCCTGGTGGACAGGATGATGCGTGAATTCAAGGTTGAAGCCAACATCGGCGCCCCTCAGGTGTCGTACAGAGAAACCATTCGTGGTTCTTCCAAAGGTGAAGGCAAGTTCTCCCGGCAAACGGGTGGTAAGGGCCAATACGGTCACGTTGTGATCGAAATGGAGCCCGGCGAACCCGAATCCGGATTCGTGTTCGTAAACAAAATTGTTGGCGGCATTGTTCCGAAGGAATTCATCAAACCTTCCGAGCAAGGGATGAAGGAAACCTGCGAATCAGGTGTGATCGCTGGATTCCCCCTAATCGACGTCAAAGTCAGCATGGTTGATGGGTCTTACCACGATGTGGACTCATCTGAAATGGCCTTCAAAATTGCAGGCTCGATGGCCTTCAAAGATGCGGTCAGGAAGTGCAACCCTGTTCTTCTTGAACCGGTGATGAAGGTGGAGGTCGAAGTCCCCGAGGATTTCCTTGGCTCCGTCATCGGCGACCTATCCTCCCGACGAGGACAGGTCGAAGGTCAGGCAATTGACGATGGCACGTCAAAAGTCTCGGCCAAGGTGCCCCTGGCCGAGATGTTCGGCTACGCCACCGAACTCCGATCCATGACTCAGGGTCGGGGTATTTTCTCAATGGAGTTCAGCCACTATGAGGATGTTCCTCGCAATGTGGCCGAAGCCATCATCTCCAAGAATCAGGGCAATTCCTGATCTCTACAATCCTTTAATCCAACCCTCGATTCTTTAATTCAAATGGCACGCGAGAAGTTCGAAAGGAACAAGCCCCACGTCAACATCGGCACCATCGGCCACGTTGACCACGGCAA
>Ga0233438_10004267_pt1 | contig 12675 bp, 16 predicted proteins | sample SI_123_September_FD_182720 | JGI IMG/M metagenome (GOLD analysis project Ga0233438, IMG submission 182720) | Seawater microbial communities from Saanich Inlet, British Columbia, Canada - SI_123_September2016_10_MG | ecosystem: Environmental > Aquatic > Marine > Inlet | place: Canada: British...
ATTTAGTTGAAAAAATCAATTTATTTTGATTAAGCAGTTAATTTAATTGAACTGACTAGGACAAAACATTAACCACATGTATATTTACAAAAAACATAGAATGGAATATCAAGAAAAATTAATCAATGCTTTGTCAAGTGGAATACTTGCAATTGCAATAAGTCTAGGTGCTTTGGGGAGTCATTTTTTTAAAACTCGTCTAACTGATGAGGAACTCCTTAGTTTTGAAGTGGGAGTACGCTATTTGATTTATCACGCACTAGCTATTCTGATGATTAATAGTTTTTCTTCTGTTCAATCGGAAACCAAAGATGTTTTTATTAAATTGGTTCTATCTGGTATTTTTCTTTTCTCGGGCAGTATTTTTCTGTTATCAACAAAACAACTTCATGGCTGGTCAGTAAAATATCTCGGTCCAATAACTCCATTAGGAGGGGTATTGATAATCTCCGCTTGGATTTACTTAACTATTTCTTTTCTGAAAAAGTAGATTATTTCAAGTTTTTAGCAATATATTTTTCTATGGCCATGGTCATAGATGGAGTTTCTTCCGTAGGGGCTTTGATATCTATTCTAAGTTTGGCTTTATCTGCAGCTTTGACAGTAGTGTTTCCATAAACAGCAATTCGTGTGTCGTTCTGTTCAAAGTCAGGAAAATTGTGCAGCAAAGATTCAATTCCAGACGGACTAAAGAATACAAGAACATCGTAATAAACGTCACGTAAATCAGACAAGTCACTTACCACGGTTTTGTATAATTGTGCACGGGTCCAATTGATTCCTAGACTATTCAAAAAATCGGGAGTTGCAGGTTTTAAAATATCCGAAGAAGGAAGTAAAAATTTTTCATCCCCAAATTTTTTAAAAACAGACTCAAGATCGGTTAAGCTTTTCTGTCCGACATAAATTTTACGTTTTCTGTAAACAACATATTTTTGAAGGTAAAATGCTACAGCTTCAGATTGACAAAAATATTTTGTTGAATCAGAAACCTTGAAACGCATTTCTTCTGCTAGTCTAAAAAAATGATCTACTGAATTTCGACTGGTCAAAATTACAGAAGTATATTCTGCAAAATCTATTTTTTGTCTACGTACTTCCTTGGCATCTACACCTTCAATATGAATAAAAGGTCTAAAATCAATTTTTAAATTGTGCTTTTCTTTAAGACGAGTGTAAGGTGAGTTTTCGTTTGTAGGCTCTGGCTGAGATATCAGTATCGTTTTTAATTTCATATGGGTTTTATGATTGTCCTATATTTAATGTGCTAAAGAGCATAATCCAAGGAGCTAATTTGAATATGCAAAGGTACAAAATTAAATACAATAAATTACTCTTAAATTTATTCCAATATTCTCGATATAAAGAGACTTGAGACATTATGTAAAGAATTAATATTGTAGTAAGCGTAGCACAGAAAAATTTTGAGAAAGGAAAAGCATATTGATAGAAAAGAAATAAGAAGAATGAAAGTATTGAAATCTGAATTTGATGACTCAAACTTTTAAATTGAAATGGTTCTGTAAGTTTATTTATTTCCAAGAGTTTAAATACACTGTTTTCAACAATAAACCGAACTATTATTATAGCCAAAAGTGATGAACTAAGATTTAAAAAATAATTAAAAGATGAAGGTGTTGATTTTAAAAAGTTTAAAATATAGAACAAAACGAGACTGAAATTAATGATTAAAAAAAATGTTCCAATAACTGTAAAGCTATGCAGTCTAGTTTTCTCTTTCCCATAGATTTTGAAATACAAAGCCGAATCAAAAAAGCGAATAAATAATTTAAATTCACTTTTATTTGAACTCGCAATAAAGGTCAAAAGAATAAAATTAAATAAGAATACAAGACTGATCCAATCTTGCTGGGTGTTGTTTCTTAAAATCCAATCTTCCATGGGTTAAAATTAATGGTTTTCGTTAGAAATCAATTACAAATGGATTCCTAAATTTTGTATCGATCCTTTTAAATTTATTACTTTTATTCCTTCAAATGAAAAACACACTCATTGTTATACCGACTTATAATGAAGCCGATAATATAAAAGATATTATTGAAGAATTATTTTTGATAAGCAATCATTATCACGCACTTATTGTAGATGATTCTTCTCCAGATGGAACAGGTAAATTGGTAAAAAATCTTTTTAAGAAATATCCAAAACGTCTTTTTTTAGAAACACGACTGAAAAAAGAAGGACTTGGTTGTGCTTATTTACATGCTTTTCGATGGGCAAAATTAAGTGACTATAAATATATTTTTCAAATGGATGCTGATTTTTCTCATAATCCCATGGATATTCCTAAGATGGAGCACTTGTTTAATCAAGGACATGATGTTGTGATAGGTTCAAGGTATATTGATGGAATTAATGTGGTGAACTGGCCTTTAGGAAGAATTTTACTCTCACTAGGTGCTTCATATTATGTTAAATTTTTTACTGGATTACCTGTAAAAGACCCCACAGCTGGTTTTGTTGGATATAAACCTGAAGTATTGAATGCAATTAACTTAGATGAAATTAAATTTGTTGGGTATGCTTTTCAAATCGAATTGAAATACAAAGCATGGCTTAAGGGATATGTTCTGAAAGAACATTCTATAATATTTTTAAATCGAGTTAAGGGAGAATCTAAAATGAACGGGTCAATCATTTGGGAAGCAATATACGGAGTAATATATCTTCGCATAAAATCACTATTTAAAAGAAAAAGATGAATACAGTTTTAATAAAGAATGCAACTGTTGTAAATCAAGGCTCACAAGAAATCAAAGATGTTTTGATTGTTGGAGAGCAAATCAAAAAAATAGATGTAAATCTCGATGAAATCGCAGATCAGGTAATTGATGCAACGGGAAAACATTTAATACCGGGCTTGATTGACGATCAAGTACATTTTAGGGAGCCTGGTTTAACACACAAAGCAACAATTGAATCTGAATCACGTGCAGCTGTAGCAGGAGGGATTACTTCGTTCATTGAAATGCCTAACACAAATCCTCAGACCACAAATATTATGGAATTAGAGAAAAAGTTTGATTGTGCCAGAGAAACCTCTTTTGCAAATTATTCTTTTATGTTTGGTGGAACAAACGACAATATTGAAGAAATTCAAAAGCTTGATAAAAATAAAGTTGCGGGTCTTAAACTTTTTCTAGGATCCTCCACAGGGAATATGTTAGTAGATGATCAGGAAGTTTTAAAAGAAATTTTTTCTAAAACGGATCTTTTGATTTCTGTACATTGTGAAGACGAATCAACAGTAAAAGCTAATTTCAAAAAAATTAAAGAACAGTATGGCGATAATATTCCTATTGAATTGCATCCTGAAATCCGAAGCCATGAGGCTTGTTATTTGTCTTCCTCAAGAGCAATTTCTTTAGCGAAACAAACAGGAGCACGTCTTCATATATTTCATTTGTCAACAGCAATAGAAACTGAGCTTTTTAGAAACGACCTTCCACTAGCCGAGAAAAAAATCACCTCTGAAGTATGTGTTCATCATCTTTGGTTTTCTGATAAAGATTATAAAACACATGGCACCCGAATTAAATGGAATCCAGCAGTTAAAAGCCAAAAAGACCAAGATTCACTTTGGAAAGCACTAAATGATGATCGAATTGATGTTTTAGCAACTGATCATGCACCTCACACAATCGAAGAAAAAAACAATAAATATGCTTCAGCTCCTTCCGGGGGTCCTCTGGTTCAACATGCACTTTTAGCATTATTAACCTCCTATAAAAATGGAAAAATAACCCTTGAAAAATTGGTTCAAAAAGCCTGTCATAATCCAGCAATTTTATTTCAAATTGAAAAAAGAGGATATGTAAAAGAAGGTTATTATGCAGATTTAGTTTTAGTAGATTTAAATAAAACTACAACCGTAACACCAAAATCTTTACTTTACAAATGTAAATGGTCTCCTTTTGAAGGTGTAGAATTCCAAGCAAAGATTGATACAACATGGGTGAATGGATCATGTGTTTTTACAAAAGATTCTATCGTTGAAAACAAAGCTGCGAAACGTTTAACTTTTAATAGATAATTTCATGAAGAATATTTTAGTTTTTTTTGTAGTAATATTCTGTTGGGCATGTGATGGGAGTACCCCAGTAAATGAGCCAGAAAAAAAGATTACACCAGAAATTATGGAGGATATCTTTTACGATTTATCCGTAATGAAATCAGTTCAAAACTCGAAAAATTTAAATGAAGAATTCAAAAGTTATTTTGGGACTCAATATATTTATGAAAAATATGGAATAGATAGTCTTCAGTTGATACAAAATCAAATGTATTATATTCAAAAACCTAAACTAATGAAAAAAATCTTTCAAAACCTTGAAATTCAATATCAAAAGATTCAAGATAGTTTGGATACTTTAATTAAAAATAAATATCAAATCAAATAGTTTCACCAATATTTTTGACTAAATATGAATCAATATCTGAGTATTTGAAGGATATTTTTTCTTTTATTCGAGTCCCAATAATTTTTTTTTCGCTACACAAACTTTCGATTAATGCTTGAGTCATAAAGCGTCTTTTTCCAAATAAAGAAAGGTTGATTTCGAAAAAATATAAAAGTTGTAGCCAAGATCTTCTGAGCGGTATTTTTGGTGGTATCTTACGCTTTAAAAAAGCAATTCTCTTAAACATTTGCTCATAGCTGCAGTTTGCCGCAACAAGAATAAATCGTTCGTTTTTTATTTTAGAGTTCATTAAATAGACAAACACATCAACCACATCTTCAACGGTGACATAGCCTGTTGAACCTTTTGGAAAAAAACGCAGACGATTATCTATCTGGTTGCAAAAAATCTCAAGCGGATTCCCTTTTACACCTGTACCAAGAATCACCCCAGGATTAATTATAACCGCTGGAATACCCTCTTGGGTTCCCCTCCAAACTTCAAGTTCTGCTCCAAATTTAGAATAAGCATAAGGCGTATGATCGTGATCTGCATTCCATGGTGTTGATTCGTCAATAGAATCCGAATCAAGACCACTGCCAAGGGCAGCAATTGAACTGATGTAAGCTATTTTTTTTAGTTGATTTTTGATGGCAAGATTTATCAAATAGGTTGTTCCTTTTTGATTAACTTCCATCAAAGTTTCTTGTTTGTAGTGAGCAAAAGAAATAAATGCAGCACAGTGATATAAATATGTTATCCCTTCAAAAGCTAATTCAAGACTGGGAAGATTACAAATATCTCCTTTACGCCAAATAATTTTGATTTCTTTTTTGGAAATCATACGTTCTTTCAAGAAAGAAATAGTTGTTTCTTTTTTTGATTCGGTTCGATAGAGTGCAACAACATCTTGATTTTGCTCAAGAAGTTTTAAAAGTAAATGAGAACCCACCAATCCAGTTGCTCCTGTAACTAATATCATAACTCAAAAGTACTGTTTTTTATTATTGTCTTTCTTGTTACGACTTAGAAATCTATCTTTGTACAAATCAATACCAAAATGAGAACCATTAAATGAAAAATCCTTTTATTGAAGAGTTAAGATGGCGAGGAATGCTTTACGACATAATGCCAGAAACTGAAAATCACTTGAATGAAAAAAAGACATCGGGATACATTGGTTTCGATCCTACAGCAGATTCACTTCATATAGGTAGTTTGGTTCAAATTATGATTTTAATGCATTTTCAAAAAGCGGGACATACACCCATTGCTCTTGTAGGGGGTGCTACAGGAATGATTGGGGATCCATCGGGTAAATCAACAGAGCGCAACCTTTTGAATGAACAAACTTTAAATAAAAATATTCAAGGGATTAAAAGTCAATTATCTCTTTTTTTAGACTTTGATCAGAGTAGTAAAAACCCAGCTCTTATTGTTAATAACTTTGATTGGATAAAAGGATATTCTTTGATTGACTTTTCAAGAGATATAGGAAAGCACATTACAGTAAATTACATGATGTCCAAAGACTCTGTAAAAAAACGCTTGGGCTCAGAATCACAAGTGGGAATGTCGTTTACAGAATTCACATATCAATTGTTACAGGGGTACGATTTTTTGCATCTTTATAAAAACTTTAATTGTACGCTTCAAATGGGCGGAAGTGATCAGTGGGGAAATATTACAACAGGAACCGAATTAGTCCGTCGAAAAGCAAACGGGAAAGCTTATGCGATTACCTGTCCATTAATAACCAAAGCTGATGGAACCAAATTTGGAAAAACAGAGGGAGGAAATATATGGTTAGATAAGGAACGAACTTCCCCATACAAATTTTATCAGTATTGGTTAAATGCTTCTGATGATGATGCAGAAAATTATATAAAGATATTTACTTTTTTAAGCAGGGAAGAGATTGATTTTTTGATTGAGGAACATAAACAAGCACCACATTTAAGAGTATTACAAAATAAAATTGCAAATGAAGTCACTCTTTTGGTCCACTCCGAAGAGGATTTAAATAAAGCAAAAAAAGCTTCTCAAATTTTATTTGGAAAAACAACCTCTGAAGAGCTCAAAAGCCTTGATAAAGCTACCTTTTTAGATTTATTTGAAGGAGTTTCACAGGCAAACGTTTCTATATCAATATTAGATTCTGGAATCGAAATAATTACTGCTTTGGTAGGAGAATCTTCATTTTTAAAATCCAACGGAGAAGCTCGTCGCGCATTAAAAGAAAATTCGATTTCAGTGAATAAAACCAAAATAAACGAAGAATATATCATAACTAATAAAGATTTGATTAATGATCGATATGTTCTTCTTCAACGTGGAAAGAAAACCTATTTCATTCTTAATTTCGTTTAATAAACCAATAGATTACACCCACGAATATCTGAATAGTCTGATCTTCCTAGAATTTCAAATTTATTTTCTGCATGAATTTTTCCAAGATCTTGAGTGGCAATAAAGGCACATGAGAATTGATTAGCAAGATCAATTATATTAACATTACCCATACCACCATTTTTCACTGACTTGAAAGGGTCAGAGGTTTCACGCAAAGAAACACTCATCCATGAAGGACAACTAAAAACACCATTTTTTTTTGAATATGCTTGGGAGAGTAGTTCTGTCATACCATATTCGGAGTGTATTTGTTCCACCCCAAAACCTTTGCAAAGTTGTTCATGTAGATCTTCTCGAATTAATTCTTTTCGTCTTCCCTTCATTCCACCAGTTTCCATAATGAGAGTATGATTTAGATCAAAATCAAACTGTTCTATCAAATCCAGAAGAGCAAAACTTACACCAATTAAGATTGTAGGTTGTTGAACAGCTTCAAGTTTTTCAATCACATTTTTTAATTTTTCGTAATCATTTAAATAGAAACCACTATTGGCATTTTGACTTTGTTGAATAAGTTGTTCCGTCATATATATCAATGAAGATCCTTCTCTTTCTAGATATGAGGGGAGCAATGCCAATATAGTTACTCCTTTTGGATCGCCGTAAAATGATTGAAACGCATTGTTAAAACTATTCTCATAGTCATCTAGGCTTTTTATGAAATGTTTGGAAGTTTGTTTTCCTAAGGTTCCACTTGAGCTAAACGTCATTTCTTCAGACCCATTGAAAGATTTCACCTCGTGGGTTTTAAAAAACTGAATGGGTAAAAATGGAATTTGTTGAATCGATTTTAAATCAGTAAGCTTAAAGTTAATTAAATCGCAATACGAACGATAAACCGCATTATTTTCATATTGAAAAAAAAAGGTTTGTAAAGCAAACGCTTCAAAATCCGAATTTGAACTAATTTCCCAGAAATTTTTAATTGGTCGATTCATAAAATACAAAGCTATTCATTTTAAAGCTTTTTCCATACAGTTATGTTTCAATGTAAAGAAATCATTAACAAGTTGAAAGCAGTTGATTTTATTCTTATTTTTGATTAAATATGGCTTTTGATAATATGTCTAAAAGTCAACAAGGCAATAGTAAATAAAAATGGAGAAAGATAAAATTAAAATTTTGTTGGTTGATGATGAGCCAGACATCATTGAAATCCTAAGTTTTAATTTAAAGCAACAAGGGTATAAAGTTTTTTCAGCGTCTAATGGTAAAGAAGCTTTGGTTCAGGTAGAAAAAGTCAAGCCTCATTTAATTATTTTAGATGTAATGATGCCCGTAATGGATGGAATAGATACTTGTGAAGCTATTCGAAAAGATAAACGTAATGAAGAAATTATAATTATGTTTTTGTCAGCGCGATCTGAAGACTACTCGCATTTAGCAGCCTTTGATGTAGGAGCAGATGATTATGTAAATAAGCCAATAAAACCTAAGGTGCTCAACTCAAAAGTAAACGCTTTATTAAGACGTTTTCTCAACAATAATACTAACTCAGAAATTGTACACGGTGATTTAATTATCAATCTTGATGAATACAAAGTAATCCTCAAGGACAAAAAGATATTATTCCCTAGAAAAGAATTTAAATTATTAAGCTTACTAGCATCCCAACCTAATAAAGTTTTTAAACGCGAAATTATTTTAGAAACTGTTTGGGGTAATGATGTAGTTGTAGGTGACCGAACAATTGATGTTCATGTTCGTAAGTTAAGAGAGAAAATCGGTGGAAACTACATTAAAACTGTTAAAGGGGTTGGATATAAATTTGTCATTAACTAGAACAATTGATTAAATTATTTTTAAGATTCAAAACATCATTTTTGATTACCCTGTCTTTATGTTTTTTCGGGGGTGTTCTGATTAGTTTCTTTAATTATTTTTTAGATAACCTTATTTACACAAATTTTTTGTTAACTAAAGTAGTTGGCTTTATTCTTTTCTTTTTTTTTAGTATTACCTTTATTCAATATCAAATTGAACGATATATTTTATTGAAAGTAAAGGTTTTGTATGATGAATTTTACACGGAAGGGTCATCTTTGAACAAAAATTTACTAAAAGATGCACAATCCTTAACTAGGAGTATTCAGAATTTTGCGAAAGAGAGTAAGCTTGAAATAGAGCTGCTTAAGGTAAAAGATAACTACAGGAAAGAATTTATTGGAAACGTAGCCCATGAATTAAAAACCCCGCTATTTACAGTGGAAAGTTATATTTTAACCCTACTCGAGGGTGCTGTAGAAGATGAGGACCTTAGGAATAAATACCTACAAAAAGCTGCTCAAAGTATAGATCGATTGAACCATATAGTTAATGATTTGGATTTAATAACCAAATTTGAGGCAGGTATTGCATCAATTCAAAATGAACGTTTTGATTTAATTGTTTTAATTGATGAAGTTTTAGGACTTATGGAGATAAGAGCCAAGGAAAGAAAAATTGATTTGACTTTTGAAAAACCCATTGATAATGATACCCTTTGGGTAGAGGCTGACAGAAAAAGAATTTCTCAGGTAATTACCAATTTAGTGGTCAATTCTCTTAAATATGGAGTAAATGGAGGAACCACAGAGATAACCATAGGATTTTTGAGTAAGCAAAAAATATTGGTGCGAGTAATCGATAACGGAAATGGAATTGAAGAGAAGCATATACCTAGACTTTTTGAACGCTTTTATAGAATAGATAAAGCAAGAAATCGCGATGGAGGGGGTTCAGGACTTGGACTTGCTATTGTCAAACATATAATTGAAGCGCATAAAGAAAAAATCTATGTTCAAAGTACTTTTGGTGTTGGTTCAGAATTTTCTTTCTCACTCTCCAAAACAAAATAGTTTAGGACAGTCTTTCGCTTATTTTTTTTTATTTTTACACTCAAACATTTGCATTTTGGGTAGCAAAAATAAATTAAAACGATTCAATCAAAACTTAACATTTTCAAATGTAATTCAGCCAAGTCGAGAAGAATTGATTCAGCAAAGGTTCTCGTTAAAAGGAAATTGGAATAAAGACTTTTTTAAAAATGATAATCCCATTGTTTTAGAATTGGGCTGTGGTAAAGGAGAATATTCTGTTTATCTTGCTCAAAAATTTCCTGAAAAAAACTTTATTGGTATTGATTTAAAGGGAGCTCGATTTTGGGCAGGAGCCAAAGAATCTCTTGAAAAAAAGCTTCCAAATGTGGCTTTTATTCGCGCACAAATTGAACTTGTAACAGACTTGTTTACAGCTTGTGAAGTTGATGAGATATGGATAACCTTTCCTGATCCACAGATAAAATTTAAGCGAACGAAACACCGGCTTACCAATACTCAATTTTTAGCCAAATACAAATCAATACTTAAACCAAAGGGTTTTATTCACCTCAAAACAGATAGTGAATACATGCACGGTTATACTTTAGGTTTATTAGAAGGGATGTGTGTTGTAGTGGATTACGCTCATCATGATTTATATTCTAATCCCCATGCGCCAAACGAGGCAACAGCAATTCAAACTTATTATGAGAGTTTATACTTGGAACAGAAAAAACCAATTACATATTTAAAATTTAAATTTCCTGAATAATGTTGCCCAAAGAGCTTAATTTTTTTGAACACGTCTATGAAGTAGTCAGAAAAATCCCCTATGGTCGTGTTTGTTCATATGGTTTGATAGCACGTTATTTGGGATCACCCCAAAGCTCAAGAATGGTAGGCTGGGCTATGAACGCCTCACATCTGAAAGATGACATTCCAGCACATAGAGTAGTAAATAGATTGGGTTTACTGACTGGGAAACAGCATTTTGAAGGAACAAACCTTATGCAGCAATTGCTAGAAAATGAGGGGATCGAAATTAAAGAGAATCAAATTGTTAATTTTGATAAATTTTTGTGGGATCCATCCGATCATTTACCAGTTTGATGCTTATAAAACTGGGAAACGTTCTTCATCTCGATTGAGAATCATATATTTGCGATTTAGAATTAATATAAAAAGGGAAACCTAAATGATTATAACGAAACAGGCAGTACAAGAAGTTCTTGAGGGACTTACCGTTCCTGGGGAAGGACAAAATTTAGTTTCAAGTGGTGCACTAAAAAATATTAATGTTTTTGGTGATGAAGTTGTAATTGATTTGGTTCTCAAAAATCCGAGCCTTCAAGCCCGTAAAAAAGTTGAGGTTGAAATTCTAAAAAGTATCCATGCTCAAATTCACCAAAAAGCAAAAATAACAACAAACGTTAAGGTTGAATCTCTACCAAAAAAAGAGGCACCAATAAAAGGACAACCCATCGAGGGAATTTCTTCTATTATTGCCATTTCATCCGGTAAAGGTGGTGTCGGTAAATCTACAGTAACAACAAATATTGCTGTAACTTTAGCTCAAATGGGATTTCAAGTAGGAATATTAGATGCAGATATTTATGGTCCTTCAATTCCAACAATGATGGATATGGAAGGGGAACGACCACTTTCAGTAACGGTCGATGGGAAATCCAAAATGGAACCGATCGAAAACTATGGAGTAAAAGTACTTTCTATTGGATTTTTTACCAAGCCTAATCAAGCGGTAATTTGGCGAGGACCTATGGCTTCTAAAGCATTGAATCAATTGATCTTTGATGCAGCTTGGGGAGAACTAGATTTTTTGTTAATTGATTTACCCCCTGGAACTGGAGACATTCATTTAAGCATCGTTCAGTCACTCCCCATAAACGGAGCTGTGGTTGTCAGTACTCCCCAAAATGTAGCTTTAGCAGACGCTAAAAAGGGAATTGCAATGTTCCAACAAGAAAGTATTCAAGTGCCTGTTTTGGGAGTAGTTGAAAATATGTCTTATTTTACACCGAAAGAACTTCCTGAAAACAAATATTATTTATTTGGAAAAGAAGGCGCAAAAAATTTGGCACTCGATACAGGAGTTCCTTTTCTTGGTGAAATACCTTTGATACAGAGTGTACGTGAAGCCGGAGATATTGGTCGACCCGCTGCCCTACAGTTTCAAACACACATATCAAAAGCAATTGAATTAATTACTCAGAATATGGCTGCTCAATTGGTAGAACGTAATAAAACATTACCTCCAACACAGGCAGTAAAAATAACAACAATGGCAGGCTGTTCAGCCGTAAAAAAATAATTATGAAATTATCTGAAACGAAACAGAAAGTCCTCCTTGCCCTTACAGAAATACGTCCCTTTCTTGCTGCTGATGGCGGCGATATCTCTTTGGTTTCAATCGAAGACGATAAGATTGTTAACGTACAGCTTCACGGAGCTTGTGTAGGATGTTCAGTAAATCAAATGACCCTGAAGACGGGTGTTGAAATGACAATTAAAAAACATGCTCCTCACATTGAAAAAGTAATTAATATTGAGACTTAACCCTAGAACAAACCTATTGAACAAAGACATTAAAATCAAAATAATCGATCGAGATGGGGAAACCCATCATGTTGGTGCACCCTGTGATATGGCAATGAATATAATGGAGGTGTGTAAGGCTTATGATTTACCCGTAGAGGGTACTTGTGGTGGCATGGCAATGTGTGCATCTTGCCAATGTTATGTTCTTTCTGACGTAAAACTTCCAGAAAGATCCGATGATGAAGAAGCGATGTTGTCAGAAGCTTACAATGTTAAAGAAATTAGTCGTTTGGGATGTCAAATTCCAATAACTAAAGATTTAGACGGTCTAGTAATAGAATTAGCTCCAGAAGAGTAAATAATTTTCAAAGCTCTTCAACCCTATGAATTATAATTAAATAACTTTTATGCGATCTCTAATATCCATTTTAGTAATAATAACTATAATGATCTTGAATACTTCCTCATGTAAAAAAAAAAACTCTAAA
>Ga0233438_10004269_pt1 | contig 12667 bp, 7 predicted proteins | sample SI_123_September_FD_182720 | JGI IMG/M metagenome (GOLD analysis project Ga0233438, IMG submission 182720) | Seawater microbial communities from Saanich Inlet, British Columbia, Canada - SI_123_September2016_10_MG | ecosystem: Environmental > Aquatic > Marine > Inlet | place: Canada: British...
TTTGATAAGTTAATGTATCGTATATTTCCAGATAGTGGATTCACTACAAATACAGGGTCTATTGTATCAATACATCCAAACCAAAAGTTCACATCATCAGATAGTGGGTTGGTATTATCCGCATCACTAATCAATATGAAACCATTAGATTTGGTAGGTGAGGTTGACACTCAATTTGTAACCATACCATCTGTGGGTGCATTAAACCTGATGAACAACAAAGTCAGAATCGAATCGGCATCATTAAAAGGTACATTAAATCCAGATAAGTCAAACGAACTATCTGAATTTGACTACGCCCCATTGGACTCTAATCTATTGGGTACATACTTTACAACAACTGATACTGTAAACTTCGATATCTACAACTCAGAAGGTTACTTTGAAGCTGATGATTGGGTGGGTAATCCTGACAAGAGATATAACGAAGATTATCCACTACTCAAGTATAGAGCAAAGAACTACTTCCAAAAATACACAAGTGGTACTGCGCTCGACTTAATTATGGATATGTTATCTCGCTATGATATGTCGGTGTTTGAACAAATCAAACAACTTCTTCCTGCTCGTGTAGATTGGCACAAAGGTATCTTGATTGAACCACACGTTTTTGAGAGAAATAAATACCAAAGAGAGAGAGATATCACAATCTCAAGACATCATTATGATGGTACTATTGATATTGGTACAAATATTATAACTGCAAGTCGTAATGATTATGACGTAGTTGGTATTGATTTATACGACTTCTCACCATCAACATATCAATATCAAATTGCAACTTTGAGTGGTAGTACATATGTAAATCGAACTAATGGGTATTGGGAGTATTCACCAACTGGGTCTACTGTTTTAAATTCAAGACCATCTAAGATTTATCAAAAGCCCAAGTATTTCTTTACATCAGATGACGATGCAGTAACATTGACACCAAGTTCAACATCATTTGAATATACCGATACACAAGATACTCGATTACCATTATCAATCGAAAATCTATATTACAATGGGTGTAGAATTACAAGTGACTCACTAACCACCGATTCACCAGATACTCCAGATGGTGGTCCTGTTGTTGAGATTACCGAAGTAGACTCAAACGTCCTCGTATTCTCAGGAAGACCAGGTGAGGGGCTTGATACTGACCCTAATATCAAACTTGGAGCTACGCGAACAATGCCAATTGATAACTTGGTATCTACCACAAAAGATAGATTAAAGAAAATAAAACCAAGGACATCAAGAGCATCTGAGACACAAACTCTTAGACCATTACCATTCAACCCAAAGAATACGAGACCTAAACTTAGACTACCTTCAAGAGGTAGACAGGATGGTGTATTGGAATTGATAGCAAAACGAACTGTAAACGACTTGGGGTATAAGTTATTTGCAGGTAGCGTCTTCTACTTAGATAGTAACTTTTTAAATGATTTACAAACTGGTAATTACAGTTGGGGCTCGTTACAGCAAGTGAACGGAACTTCATACCAAATGTCTTTAAACGGAAACGTAACCACCAATGGGTATATGACTACTAATGGTACAAATACTATTGTAGTTAATTCTATAACCAACCCATTGTCATCTGCATATAATGTACCTGTAATTATTCAGTTGGGGTATATTTTTGTAGTAAAGAGGTCAACTGGGCAAATCGTTTATTCAACTGGAGACCTTCAAGGCGTAACGACTTATCAGTTCGGATTTGGTGGTAAAGGAGTTTCACAATCAGTAACAGGAAACGAAGATTTAGAAATAAGAATATTGGTCTACACTTAAAAAGTTAAAAAACCATATTTATATACACAAACAATAGGAAAGCACTATGGGATTTTTAGATAATTCATCGGTAACGGTAGATGCGATTCTCACCAAAAAAGGTAGAGAGTTATTAGCACAAGGCCGCGACAAATTTCAAATCACTCAATTTGCATTAGCAGATGATGAGGTAGATTACGAACTTTGGAATCCAGCACACTCGCTGGGTTCTGACTATTACGGTATCGTCATTGAGAATATGCCAGTGATTGAAGCAATCACGGATGAGAATTATGCAATGAAATACAAATTGTTATCACTTCCAAAATCAACTACACGGTTACCATATATTTCAGTTTCACCATCCTCACTAACATTAGATGAGGGTGCAAACAATTCATTAATAGCAGTAACTACTAAAAATGGTGGTAACGAGAGCTTGGGATACACAGCAATTCTACTTAACAGTGACGCTGGTACTATTACTGGTAATCCTGGTGTTCCTGGTAATGTAACTCCAATCGTTAGTGTTGGTTCATACAACACCGCACAATCACAAACTGTTGTTGGTAAAAACCAATTTACGTTTGTATCTGCAGCTAACCTACCAAATGATACTGTAATTTCAACTCGTATTATTATCATAGGTAATGAGACTGGTGGTAGAACTGAGATTGATGTAACGGTTAATGTTGCAACTGATACACAAACTAATGTTGTGGTAGTCGCAAACTAAAGAAGGATATAAGATGGCAATACAAGGTATAGGTGGCGGTGGCTTCGGATTAGGTGGGGGTGGTAACTCTGGTAACCCTGGTGGAACTCCTCCCGGAGGAAACACTGGTGGTCCTACTGGCCCTACGGGTGGTGGTAACACTGGTGGGTCCGCAATTCTAAACGCACTAAACAATTCGTTATCAGTTAGCGAACTTTCAGCAAATGATGTTTCTCAAGATGCAACTCCATTAATTCCAGCAGGTGCATATGATTATGGTAGTGGTAAGGTGTATACTGCATTTACAGTAGAAGATGTAGTAGAAGGAAACACTCAACGAGTTACTCGTGGTTTGTGGAGTGGTAATGTGGGTGAGTTAACAACATTCTTTACATCATCATTTCAATCTGCAACTCAAAAGGGTTATTACTATGAGATTTACAATGGTAGCCCAGCGGATTCGACTAAAGAAGCTCAATTCTCAATTGCGTATGGACACTACGCTGGTAGTGGTTCTTTAGGTACAAATGAAGACTCACCATCAAATGCAATCTACTCACAATTCCAACAAGTTCTTCTTCCAGCATCTCAAACAACATTTACCTTTGGTGATGTAACGCAAGATGATGTGTACGTAATCTCAATCAATAGAGCACGTATCAAAGATAAGTTAGACCCTGGTAATTGGGAGTTGGTATTATCTGGTTCAACGGGTGAAACACTTAGATTGGTTGATAATAGTGGTGATACTAATCAATTGGGTAACTCAAACAAAAACGTATACAATGTGGTATCCGGCTCACTACTTAATGGTGTTCACAGTGAAACTGAAGTATTCGGCGCAGTATACCCACAATTTGGAATCATTGTATTAGGTGCGGCCGGTCTTGACGCTTCTGCTTCATTAGGAACTATAAGAACAACAAATACCGATGCACAAAACCACGGAAAGCTGTTTACCGCAATTAGTGGTGCTGCATTTGAAGATTCGGCAAACGGATTCCAAGCAAGAAGTGAAGAGGAAGTAAAATCAACATTCTTCTTTGTAAGAGCTAAGAATGCAGAATATAACTTCTCAAACAACCCATCTTATGTTACTGGTTCAAATGGTAAATTAAACCAACAAACTTTTGTAGGTGACCCTAAGTCATATATTACAACTGTTGGTCTTTACAATAACGATAACGAACTTTTAGCAATTGCTAAGTTGTCTAAACCTCTATTGAAATCATTCTCTAATGAGATTTTAATTAAGGTTAAGCTCGACTTCTAAAGATGGTAACCAATGGGAATAGTATTCAAAAAAATCTTCAATGGGGGTGTCCAATCAAGACCCTTCAAGGCACATAAACGATATGAGGTTACAAACGTAAACCACTCATCATCGTTCGAGATTTCCGTTCTCAGAGGCATATCCGACAATGGTATTTTAACAGAGGTATCAACATCAGTTTCAGGCGAGATTGGTGTTGATACTTTTCTAACATCATCTGGTGGTGTAACTCGTGAGTTAAACTCAATACCACAATACATTATTTGGAATTCAATAAACTCAACATTCTTTAAAAGAAGAAGTGATATAAAATTATATGATACTGCATCGGTAGTGTCTATCCCACAAAACAAATTTGGTAATGGTATAAAGCCGGGTTCTGTTTTTATTACTGATAACTCACATTACCCATCATCATCTATACATCTATACGACCAAAAGGTTGATGATGAATATGGATTACTAATCGCAAGTGAACAAACCGGGTCAGTATACACCAAACCATCAGACACTTTAGTTTATTTAGATTTTGAATCAGATACTTCAGATAAGTCTAACTATCAAAATAGGATTATCTAATGGCTACACTTTCAAGTAATTCTGCTATTTCAACAAACCCAACATTGGGCATTGGTAATACATACAACTTTGAACAAACCCGAAGTATTCAGATTAGACACCAAGAACACTTCAATGTATTAAACAAGAATGATGATTGGTCAGTTTCATTTTGGGCAAATATACCACCATCACAATCATTAGCAGGTAGACAAATCCAAAGTTTAGTTCAGAAGAAAAATACTGAAACATATATTGATGATGCTGGGTTAGAGCAAGTTAGGTCGAATGGTGTTGGTCAATATCCATTTGATATATCATTCTATACCGAACTACACCCTACGAGTCCGGGTCATATATTTGTTAAAGCATCTGATGGTAAATCAGTACTAAATGTATCCTCTTCAAGCCCGTTTAACGATGGGCAACCACACCACTATGTACTAAATAAGGTTGGTGATAATATATCATTATATGTGGATACTGTAAATGAAATTACGTCATCATATTCATTTAGAGGTTCGGTGACCAATAATCGTGATATACTCATTGGTAGTAGAAATGTAGAAACTGTTGGGGGTAACTTTAGTGGTTCAATGTCTCAATTCAGAATTCATAGAACGAGCTTATCATCCGATATGATTTCATCCTTAGCCGATAATTCGCCAAGTGGTTCTTCTCTTCAACGAAAAGAAGTGGGATATGTATTTTATAAGCAAGGTATGATTATAACATCAGACCCACGATTCAGATATCAAAATCTATTTTTGGGTAATGGTAATTGGAGCTACACCAATAGAGACTATGAATTAAAATATCGTGCTACTAAGCAAATAGAGGAAGTATCAATCCTCTGTGAGATAAAACGAAATGAATACAATGTATCATCAAACCCATCTCTAAGAATTGATTCTACCGACACCGACCCAAGACTACAAAATATGGTTACAGGTTCTGATTTCAGACCATACATTACTCAGATTGGGTTATATAATGACACTGGTGATTTACTCGCAGTTGGTAAATTAGGGTCACCATTAAAGAAAAGAAGAGATGTTGATGTGACTGTCAATGTTAAATTTGATATAGACTAAAAAGTTATGGCAAACGGAAATTGGTCTCACATCCAAAAGATGAAGGGGCATAAAAGTGGATTAGAAACCCGAATCGATGAACAACTTAAATTACAAGGTATTGATGGTGAGTACGAGAAGCATGAGTTCGGATATACAATTCCAGCAACTAATCATACTTACAAACCAGACTTTAGATTACCTAATGGTATATTCATAGAGTCAAAGGGGTGGTTCTTGCCCGATGATAGGAAGAAGCATCTTTTAATCAAAGAGCAAAATCCTAACGTTGATTTACGATTCGTTTTACAATCCCCCAATGGTAAAATTTACAAAGGTTCAAAGACCACATACGCTCAATGGTGTGAGAAGAATGGGTTTAAATGGGCTAAGAAGGAAATCCCTCAAGAATGGATTGACGAAAAACCTTCTGCTGATTTCTTTGATTATTCAAAATAATTTTGTATATTAGTAGTTATGGAAGAAAGACTACTTCAATTATTAGAGTCCGTACTTGGGTCATCCAAGAAAACGAGTGGGGATAATTATGCATTCTATTCACCATTTGTTGACCATTACAAACCAAAGTTAGAGATTAATATACGAATTAATTCTAAAGGAAACAACCCGTGGCATTGTTGGATTTCGGATGAGAAGGGTCGGAGTATAAAAACCCTATTCAAAAAACTTCGTGTATCTAAACACACTTGGGATGAATACAACTCAATCTTCAGTAAGGTAAATCGGTATAGAAGTGAGTATGATAATGCAGATATAGTAGAGCAAGTAGAGCTACCTAAAGAATTCACCCCATTATATAAACTATCTAACTCGTACAAAAGAAAACACGCACTAAACTATTTGTTAGGTCGTGGTATTAGACCTGAGGATGTTGTAAAGTATAACATTGGGTTTTGTGATGAGGGTGAGTATAGAGATAAAATCATTATACCATCACATGATGAACGTGGTAAATTAAACTTCTTTGTGGGTAGGTCATTCTACCAAACACAATACAAACATAAGAATCCAAAGGTATCCAAAGACATTGTAGGGTTTGAACTGCTTATTAATTGGGACATCCCATTGGTGTTATGTGAGGGTGCTTTTGATGCAATTGCGATTCGTAGAAATGCAATACCACTCTTTGGTAAATCAATCCAACCTGAATTAGAGAAAAAAATAATTGGAAATTCCGTAAAAAAGTTGTATATTGTATTAGATTCGGATGCTATAAAGAATGCAATCGGATTAGCAAAGAAGTTTATGTCGTATGGAATTCAGACCCATTTAGTAGATTTGGGTGATGAAGACCCATCCGATATGGGATATGATAAAGTTAACAAACTAATATATAATACTCCACCATTAGACCTACGGCGGCTGGTAGAGTATGAACTATTTAGAGTATGAAGCGACTCAAGAAATTAAAAGTCGGTATTGATAAGGTAAATAAAATCTATCATATCGCAGATGTTCACATTAGAAACCTCAAGAGACACAAAGAATATCGTGAGGTATTTTCCCATCTTTATGGTTATATTCTGAGCACTATGGAGGAAAACGACATCATCTACATTGCGGGTGATATCGTGCACGCAAAAACGGATATGTCACCTGAGGTGATAGATTTGACACAAGAGCTTTTCACTCGATTAGCAGACCTACTTCCTACAATTGTTATTCCTGGTAATCATGATGCTAACCTAAATAACACATCAAGGTTAGATGCACTTACACCAATTGTAAATGCATTAAACCACCCAAACTTATTTTATCTAAAAGATAGTGGTGCTTGGTCATTGGGTAATCTAAGTATAGTTCACCAATCAGTATGGGATAAGTCGCCAGGATTTCCACCCGCAAGTGATTATAGTGGTGATGTAAAAATTGGGGTATTCCACGGACCGGTTGATAAGATTGAGACTGAACACGGATTCGCTATTGAGAACAAAAACATAAATGTAGGAAACTTTGATGGGTATGATATGGTGATGTTGGGTGACATTCATAAACCAAATAATCCAGTACAAGGTGTGGAGACTATCAAGTATCCCGGCTCATTAATCGTTCAGAATCACGGAGAAGCAAAATACCCTAACCACGGTATTTTAGTATGGGATGTCCAATCTTGTAAAAATAAATTTGTAAACATTCCAAACGATTATGGATATGTTACAATAGATATAGAAGAAGGTAAGATTGTTTCTAACATACCAATTCCTTTAAAACCACGAATGAGAGTTCGTGTAAAGGACACGAAGGCATCTGAACTTAACGCGATTATTGCTGACCTAAAGAAAGGTCGAACGGTTCAAGAATTAACCATACAAAAAGTTATCACCCGTAAAGATGGTAGTGAACACGAAAAGATTATTCTTCAGAATGTCCGCGACACCGCTTTCCAAAACAAACTGATTGAGGAATTCTTAAATGACACGGAACATCTCACCGAGGAGCAACTTAAAGTTGTTAAAGGTATTAACAATGATATCAATTCAAAACTCGGAACAACGAGAGCAATTGTCAACTCAACTTGGATACCAAAGGTGTTTGAATTCTCAAATATGTTCTCGTATGGTACTAACAATGTCATAGACTTTAGTCAAATGAAAGGAGCATATGGTATCTTTGCTCCAAACGCAAGTGGTAAGTCAACCCTATGGGATGCTCTTTCGTTTTGTATATTTGATAAATGTTCAAGAACCTCAAAAGCAGAGGATGTGTTAAATTACTCAAAGATGTCTTTTGATTGTAAGTTCACATTTGATTTAAATGGTGTAGAATACACTATTGAGAGAAGTGCTAAGAAGTCGCCTAAGCGGGGTACTGTAAAAGTAGACACTAACTTCTATCGTATGGTAGATGGTCAAGTAGAATCTCTTAATGGTGAACAACGTAGAGAAACAAACGCAATTATTAGAGAATATGTTGGAACATACGATGACTTCGTACTTACTGCGATGTCAACCCAATCAAACAATAGTGGATTCATCGAGAAATCACAAAAGGAACGTAAGGAGTTGCTCGCACAATTCCTCGATATGGATGTCTTCGAGAATCTCTACCAAATTGCAAGTGAGGAAATTAAAGAACTATCAGCTCTTTTAAAAGATTATAAAAATCAAGATTTCCCAACCCAACTTGCAGAAGCACAAGATAGTCTCACATCTATTACAGGGTCACTAACTACTTTACAAGATAGAAAGAGTGAGTTAGAAACAAAGAGAGACAACACCAATACCAAGATTGAGTTTGAGATGGGTAGTCTCAAGCCGGTAGAAGATTTGGGTGATGTATCTGATTTGGAATCCGAATTGGAAATACAGCAGGAGATTATCAAAAAGCAACAAATATCTTGTGACTCAAACTTAACCCAAATCAAAAAGGTTAAGACTGACATCAAAAATATCGAAAAGAAGTTGTCTAAGTACGACGCTGATAAATTGTATGAGACTGAGAGGGAATACAACCGATTAGACAAAAAGTTTAACCAATTAGGTATTGAATTAGACAAACTTGAAACCGAGATGGTTCATTCAAAAAAACACTTGGATGGTATTGGGTCTTTGTCATTCGACTCCAATTGTAGTCATTGTGTTAATAACAAGAACACCCCATTTGCGCAACAAGCAGAGACTTTGGAGAGAGAACTGCAAAAGTTGGGAGACAAATATTCAAGTATCGTTTCGGAGAGAATGTCCGTAATGGATGAAAGAAACAAATCGGATGTAAGTTCTCAGATTGAAGAATACGAAGAGTTGGTATTGGAGTCTAAGGACGCATATCAAGATATCAAAGAGCATAAGTCTAACTATGAGGGGTGTATTCTTCTTGTAGAAAAGATGACCCTTGAAATGGAGTCACTTAGAGAGAAAGTTCAGAGAGCAAAAGACCAAGAAGAGGCTGTAATTCATAATGCTAAAATCCAAGAAACGATAAAATCTTTTAAAGTCACACGAGATAATATCAAAGAAGAGATTGATACGATTACAAACGAGATTATGAATGTAAACTCTAATATCAAACTTGCTGAGAATACTATTGAGAGTGTAAACAAGGCAATTGAAAAGTTGGAAGATATGGAAGTTCGTTTCGATGGGTATGAATATTATCTCAAATGTGTAAAGAGGGATGGTATCCCATACAATCTTATTTCAGATGTACTACCTAAGTTGGAAGTTGAGATTAACAATATATTATCTCCAATCGTAGATTTCCAAATTATGTTGAATACTGATGGTAAAAATATCAACTCCTACATTGCGTATGGTACTGAAGAATATTGGCCATTAGAACTTACAAGTGGTATGGAGAAATTTATATCATCAATTGCAATCAGAACCGCACTAATTAACGTATCCAACCTACCAAGACCAAACTTTATCGCAATAGATGAGGGCTTTGGTTCATTAGACACGGATAACTTTAATTCTTTATATTTATTATTTGATTACTTAAAGACACAATTCGACTTTATTATTACGATATCACACATTGACAAGACGCGAGATATGGTAGACCAGATAATTGATATCAATAAAGTTCGTGGGTTCTCTAAAGTATCATATTTATAGTATAGGGAGTCAATGAATGGCATTAGAACTTAGAAGAAAATCAAAGATATATCTTAAATCAGAAAAAGTTGCGATAGAGGACACTTCTCCGCTATCCGAAGAGTTTTTTGGTTTAAACGACTTTCCTAAATACTTTGGTGAGGGTAAAAATTCATTTAGAATCCGACCACGACTTGGTTCACTAAAACCAAACACTAAAATTGATGTAGAGGTTATTGATGTAAATGGTAATGTTGTATATTGGGAAATACCATCGTATAAAGATAATGACCAATCACGACTAATCTCGGTTTGGGTGTATGATATTGCTGATAGAAAATACAACACACCGGACGGTCCGTGTGAAGTAATTATTGTTGGTACTTTACCAGATGGCCAAAAAATTAGATGGTCACGTGTCGTAGACGTTGTAAAAAACAAAAAATCAATTTCTGAGGTTGTTTTTAAAGAAATACCAAAGGGAAATGTATCTGCTTCGATAGAAGTATTCTCAGATGTACCACAATCCGGCGGTTCATTAACTCGCACAATTCAACCTGGGCAATTTACATATAAGAAATCGATATATGGTGATGATGTTTCATTTGAAGCATCTACCGCTATAATTAATGGTGAGATGATAAGTGGTAGTCTTGAATTGGATTTATCATCAACGATATTGTTCCCACGATTAACAGGTCAGTCTCAACCAACACACGTTACCGCAAGTATTACCAAGATTGTATCTGATACCATATTTAGAGTATCATTACCAATTACTGCAAGTGATAATAGGAATCGAGGGTCAATACACACATACGAATATTCAGACGGTACACTTAGTGGTGATATAAAGTATCTATCTACTGGCTCGTTGGTAACTACACAAAACCAAGCTGCTATTGCAAATATTACATTAAGTAATGTAAATCCAGTATCGGGTCGCGTTAGTTCTGTAAACACTCTTATCAAATCACAAGGTTTGCCAAATGCAGATTTTGAATTATTAGCAAATACTGATGTACCTAATGTAAGAGAAATATCTTATAAGGTTGCAATACCAACCGAACAACTAAATGACCCAAAGACTTTAAAGATACAGTTCTTAAATAAAAATGGCGATGTATCAATTACTGAAATACTTATCGAGGATGTTGTATTTAAGGGGGGTAACGTATACATTGGTGGTAATCAATCTATTGTAACAGGTTCATTGTTTATTGCAAATGCAATTGGTAGTGGTCTTGAGATAGGTGGACATTCTTCGGGATTTATGAAGTCCGTTGGATACGAAGGACAAATATCTGCATCTGAAGGTAACGGTCCTGGTGGATTTATTATTTATAGTGGTAGTAATGCATTACAAGTGGGTGCTGATGTTTTAACAGGCGTTGGTATGCAATTTGTTGGTGACAATGATGCTAGACACCTTATATTTTCAACGGCTGCTGGTGGTTTATTAGATGTTAAAACTGATAAGTTCTTTATTGGTACAATTAATACTCAATTTATAAGTGGGTCTGACTCAAACATAGAAATCAGTTCTTCACTATTTCACTTAGACCCAAAGAATGATAGATTGGTAATTGGCGCTGATGCCATCATTGAGGCAGACTTATCCGCAAACAATATTCGTACTCCTGCAACGATTGGTGGGGTTCAATCAACTGACCTTAATGCGTCATCATCTATTAAGTCCGATGGTTTCGCAAGATTCGTATCAGCGTCCATTGGTGGTTGGGGAGTTGATACTGGTTCAATCTTTAGTGATAACTTAGAGATAAACTCAACTGGTAAAATCAAAACACGAGATTATATTCCAGACAACAAGGGTTGGATTATAGATGAAACTGGTATTGCTGAGTTTGCTAATGTAAAGATTAGAGGTACACTCGCAACTACTACGTTCGAGAAAGAAAGTGTAAATGCAGTAGGTGGTCAATTGTATATTGCTAATTCAACTACATTGAGTGGTTCATATTCATCGAGTTTGGATAGTATTCCTTCAATTGGTGTAACATCATCAACATCACTACCAAGTCAGTTTGGTGATAATTCAAATGATAATTTAGAATTTAATTCAACGGAATTTTCGGTAGTATCAATTGATGATAGTGATAAGTTTACAATCAATTCATCAATATATGCTGATAACGAATCTGCTACATTAAATTATAGTCAGAGTAATGCATTTTCATCTCAAATATCAGCAAGTGAAGAAGTTACAGTAAGTACAACAATACCATATTCAGCATCGTTCCTAAATCGGAATACTGTTAGTAATGGTCAGAGTACCTTTGAATACACTAACTTTAATGTAGATACTCCTACCGGTAGTCAGGAATCAGATTTCCTAAATGAAACATGTACTATTACGGAAATAAATGGGGCAAACGTATTTAGTAATAGTAGTGATACGGCCACCGCTATGTTGACCTCGTTAGGCCCTCCAACTGCGATGACACTTTTAAGTGGGGTTTCATTTAATGGAACTTATAATGCTCAAACTTTAGAATTCGCATTATCATTTACAAACTCTACGAGTGTAACTGAAGAACAAGCGTCCCAATATGTTTATAAGAAGGCTGGTACTTGGGCAACTTCAATTGCAGATAATGGTACGATTACCTTCAATGATGGTGGTGGGAGTCACACCTTTGATATACTCGAACGGATAAACGACAGAACTCTTAGAATCGATACCTCTTCTCATAAACCAAACACAAGTGGT
>Ga0233438_10004270_pt1 | contig 12664 bp, 19 predicted proteins | sample SI_123_September_FD_182720 | JGI IMG/M metagenome (GOLD analysis project Ga0233438, IMG submission 182720) | Seawater microbial communities from Saanich Inlet, British Columbia, Canada - SI_123_September2016_10_MG | ecosystem: Environmental > Aquatic > Marine > Inlet | place: Canada: British...
ATTGGTCAATCAATGATTTACGCAACGCACTATGATTTTGTACTTTATCTTTTTGTAGACATATCAGATGACAAGAGAATTCAAAACGCACAAGGAGGAGTTAACGAGTTATCATTAACTGGTGAACTTTGGGATAATTACAATATAAAATTTATAGTAGCCTAATGGGTAAAATATTCGTAACATCAAATCTACAATTAGGTAGACCGACCGCTATCAAAAAATATAATCGAGACTTTGAAAGCGTCGATGAGATGACAGATAAATTAGTTTCACTTTGGAATGAAACAGTTACAAAAAATGATACAGTTTATCATTTAGGTAATTTTGCACATGACCCTAAAACTGGACAAGACGCAATGTTAAGATTAAATGGTAAAATCTTATTCTGTTTAGGAGAACATGACCAAGCTTTAGAATTATTAGATAATAAGAATATGCTAAGACCTGGTTGTAAAATCATAAAGTGTATCGAAGAAGATGCAAAAAATAAAACAGCTCTATCCTACTATCCATTAGCAGCATGGCCAGGTAAAACAAAGAAATGGTATTCTTTCATTGGTTATCCAGCTAAACAATTCAAATCAGATCCTAAAAAAAGGATTATTAATGTGTCAACAGATCTATGGGGACACAAACCACAAGAGTTACCTAAACTTATTGAAATTTTTCAAGATTTCTAAAATTGTTAATAACTTTTACAAAATAACTGACATAGTATTTTTCTATGTCAGTTTTTTTTCGTATATTTGTACTGTAATTATGTAAGTCTGCGAAAAAGCATGTAATAATACTACTAACAGACAAACTAATTACAAAATAATTGCAAAAACATTTTTTTATATCAGTTATTTTTATTATATTAGTACAGTTATTAAGAAGTTTAACCTAAAAAAAAGCAAATATGTCTAAAAAATCCTATCGCGAACTAGCAGAAAATTTTACAACATCCAGATCAGAAAAAGACTACAAAGTCTTATATGACAAAATAAAACCAGGCTTAGAGAACTACGTCTTTAACGTAGTCAAAGACAATGAGGCTAAAGATGACATTGTCACAAATACACTTACTAAAATGTGGACTAAAATAGACCAATACGATCCACAATATCAAATCACAACATGGCTTTACAGAATTGCATTCAATGAATGTCTAGGCTGGATTCGCCAAAGAAATAAGAAAAGATCTATTGATGCACTTCAAGATAGTGGAATAGAAGTATCTAGGTATTATGCTAGAACTTCTGCAAAAGATCTACTTGTTGAAATGGAACATAAATCTGAGCAAGATTGGATTGATGAAGATGATGAGTTAATGAATAGGTACGAACAAGCTCTTAAAGGTATCGAAACTCTTAAGCCACCGTACAAAGGTATTCTAGAAGATAGACTACTTAACAATATGAAATATGAAGATATTGCTAAGAAGTATGACTTACCTCTTCAGACTATTAAAAATAGAATTCGTAGAGGAAAAGCTATAATTGCTGGTAAAGTTTAAGAAACAAACACAGATAGTCATAGTATAACTATTAAATTAAAACAAAATGCGAAAGCAAGCACTAACGTACGATGATATTCAACTCATCCCTAACTTTTCTGACATTCCAACACGCCAGAATATCTCACTAGCAGTTAATGTTAGTAGAAACTGGTCAATTGATATTCCAATTGTAGGTAGTTGTATGGACACAGTAACTGAGTATGAAATGGCAGCAACACTGATGGAAATGGGTGGAGTTGGATGTATTCATAGGTTTATGTCTATTGAAGAGCAAGTAGAACAGGTTAAAAAGCTAGTAGCTTTTAGAGATGGTGATATTTCACTTTCACATCTACCTATCATGGCAGCAGTGGGCGTCGTAGGAGACTACCTGGACCGCGCTGCCGCACTTGAAGAAGCAGGTTGTAATATCATACTCGTTGATGTTGCGCATGGACACCATGGCAATATGGAAGTCGCTCTAGCTGAATTGAAGGCAAATCTGGAAGATTTTACAGATATTATTGCCGGAAATATCGCAACGGCAGAAGCAGCAGAAGATCTGATTGCTTGGGGAGCTGATGGTCTACGAGTTGGTATTGGGGGAGGTTCTCTTTGTACCACTCGTGTTAAGACTGGTTTCGGTGTACCTAATGTAACCTCAATTGAAGACGTATTTAAAGTTGCAGATTCTGGTGGAGTACCGATCATGGCAGACGGTGGTATTAAATCATCCGGAGACATTGCAAAAGCGCTCGCAGTGGGTGCTGATTGTGTAATGGTTGGTTCACTATTAGCAGGTACAAAGGAGTCACCAGGAGCCATTCTTGAAACTCCAGCAGGTCTTTTCAAACGCTACCGTGGTTCTGCATCTTTAGAGACTAAAATTACACACGCTCAAAAGCAACGTAATGTTGAAGGCGAGTCTACTACAATTCCATTTAAAGGTGGTGCTAGGTTTATTATCAATGGACTAACCGATGGAATCAAATCAGCATTCTCATACGCTGGAGCTAATAATCTACTTGAATATTTTAATCGAGCAGAATATAATGTAGTTACAAACGCAGGACTAGCTGAAGCCAAACCTCACTTAATTTCATAATTTTAACAAATTAGTTGCCCCCAGATTTTTTATTGTCAGATTAATTTCGTATATTAGTACTGTAATTAACAACAAGGCTCTTTGACATCTAGATTTAGTACCAAATGCCCGAGTGGTGGAATTGGTAGACACGAGGGACTTAAAATCCCTTGGGCAGTAATGTCCGTGACGGTTCGAGCCCGTCCTCGGGTACTAAACAATATGGACCAGTAGCTCAGCTGGATAGAGCATCTGCCTTCTAAGCAGACGGTCACAGGTTCGAATCCTGTCTGGTTCACTAAGTAGGGGAGATAAACATAATATCCTAAGAATACAATCGACGGATTGCTTAGGTTGGGTCCTTGATGCTGCAAGCGCGCTATAAAGGAGAAGCCCCTCAATTATTTTACACGGTTCACTAAAACACGGGGAGTTAGTCAAACGGTACGACGCTCCAACCTTAAGACTGAAAGCATCATACTAGTTACGCGATGTGATTAAGTTGGTTAGGCAGAAGTAGGGGTTCGAGTCCCCTACTCCCCAGCTCTTGGATAGGCGAAAGCCGAACAACGAGGCGTCAAATCTCACGCCTACAACCGAAAGGAGAGTCCAAGTGGAGTAAACATATTATGGTATGTCCTTGACTACTGTGAAACTATTCACAGATTTTATCTATAACACATAAATACTACATAAAGTAATGAAGACATGATATGCGGACGTCAACCCAAACTCATCTTAGGTTATGATGAAGATGGTAAATTTAAGATTGATCGAGATCAGGCTGAGTTAATTGGCCTGACTGAAGGTGAACCTAAGTGGATATTAACAAAACCAGAAGAATCTGGCTTTCAAAAAATATCAGCAAAGATTACTTGGTTAGAGTTTAATGAGGATCGCACGTATAAAAAAAGACATAAATTACCAAAAGAGGGGTTAAGTCTTCTAATGTCGCCATTCAATGCTTTTTTTACATGGCAGACAACAACAGTTCAAGAAATTATAGAATCAAGAGAGAACTACTGGTTATTTAGAACTAGCAATTCTCTTTATTTATTAAGGCAAATCGAAGAGGGAGATCTTCCTCAAAAGAAAAAAGAGTTACACGAACGGGGTGTAGCGTAGCCCGGTTATCGCGCCACGTTTGGGACGTGGAGGCCGCAGGTTCGAATCCTGCCACCCCGACTAAAAATAGATATTTATGAAAATCGCTTTAATAGCACATGACAACAAGAAAGCAGATATGGTTGCTTTTGTATCAAAGAGGTTAATCTTTTTTAATGAGGAAGATATTCACATTGTAGCCACAGGCACAACTGGCTCTCATTGTAAAAGAGCTGGTATTAAGAAGGTAGAACCAGTACAGAGTGGACCGCTAGGTGGAGATGCAGAAATTGCAGCAATGGTAACCAGAGGTGAAATCGATCTAGTTATATTTATGAGAGATCCACTAGGCAAACATGCCCACGATGTAGATATTTCTATGTTGATGAGACTTTGTGATGTTCACAATGTACCACTAGCCACTAACTATAAGACAGCTTCACATCTAATCAAATGGTATAAACATTTGAGGTCGATAAATACTTAATGGATAAGTATTGTAAGAAATGCGAAATACCAATGCAGGTTATGACAGCGCAAGGAGATAGTTATTGGATTTGCAAAGAGTGTAATCGCGTAGACTGTTGCCCAGAAACAAAATACAATTATTAAATATAATTAATATGGAAGATAAAAACTGGAACCGAGAAGATTGGCAAGGTAGATCAAGAAAACAAGTAGAAACTAGTGAGACCTTAGCAGGTATTTCTATGATAGCAGTTATTGCTATGGTTGTTGGATTGATAATCTACAATGCAATCGTACAAGGCATATAATGTGCAAACCCATTATTAAATGTAGTAGGTGCGAAGAAGAGTTCTGTACAGGCTTAGATTACAGATGGCACTTCGATAAACATATTGATGAGTGGTGGGAATCAGAAAATAAAGAAAGGTACATTAAAGAAACTACTAATATAGGCCATGAAACTACTGAGAAAAATACTAATAGCTTTTGGCAATCTATTCGATATAGGTTGGTGGGCAAATAAAATTAATACTAAGTTAGGTCTTTATGAAAAGGCTAAAGAGTCTAGATTTCGTAAATGGCAAGAGGGCTTAACTGGCTGGAAGTTCTGGGCTTGGCAAATAGTAGGTGGAATTCTTTTCGTAATCATCTTTGAATTTATATTTAATAAAATAGGCATAACAATGCTACCCTGGAAATAATATGCCATTACCGTGTCCATCTTGTAAACAACAATTAGGTGTAGACCTACTTTTTTTAATGCAACATCCAGTTGCTCAATGCCCACATTGTAAATCTATTATGGAGTTTGAAGTACCTGATGATGTGAAACAACAGGTTAGTGCAGCTTTTAGAAATATAGAGAATATCAAGGATGAATATAAAGACATCGCGACATTCGGAGATCACAAATCTAAGTTAATATAAGTGTAACAAATTACTATATTAGCCGTGATATATACTATGTATAACTTAATCAAATTTTAAAACATGGCAAACATAGCAGATCAATTTAAAGGACTTCCTATTGAAGACTTAATCGTTTCTCCTCTAGTCGGTATGGCGAAAGGACAAGCAAAATTAAACGAGGTAACTTGGAAATACATCAAGGACATTGCCTTTCAAGGTAAAGGTGAGACAAGAGCACTTGACGTACAGATCAATAAGGTGATGACTAACCCAGATGACGGAACACAGTCATGGGTAACTCACTACGCAAAAGTACCAATGTTACCGTTAGTTCCACTACCTGCTTTAGCTGTTAAAACCGCTGACATTACTTTCGAAATGGAAGTACAAACTTCAAATCAAACAACGTCATCTACAGACACAGAAACAGATGTTACTGTTAAGGCTTCAGGTGGTTGGTTCGGTATGAAATACTCAGCGCAAATGTCTGGTAAAGTTGCAACTCATAAAGAAAACACTAGAAAAACAGATAATTCTGCTAAGTATACTGTAAACGTACACGCTGAACAATTACCTCCAACGGAAGGTATGATGAAATTATCTGATGCTCTAATCCAAATGATTGATCCAACTGTTACTCCACCAAAAGACAAAGGCGGCGAATAAGTAGTAAGAACTAAGTTTATACAAAAGTATTAAAGCCATCTTCGGATGGCTTTTTTAGTTAAATGTATTTGGCAATGTATTTTTGCCAAAGTTCTGGGTCGTACTGGTCTTGGTGTGTTTTTAAATAATCGTAAAGATCTTTATATAATTCATTTACAATACTATCTGTACACGGAGTTAAAGGCTCACTTGAAATATCTGTAGATTCTTTTTTATGATTCTCAAAGTTATCAGGATTATCAATATCACCAGATTGTTTATGTCCAGCAAATGGATCGGATGCCCAGTTAAAACAATATGATGGAATGTAATATTTTTCATGTTCATTTAACTGACCTTCATCTCTAAGTTGTGTATACCAGCTAATACCTTCATATCCAGTTAAATCTGATCTAAAACCAATATGTCTAATACGTTGCATTTTAACTATTATAGAAGCTTCCATAGTATTCCTAGCGGTTTCTAACTTATTGTCATTTTTAAAAAAGCTTCTTTCAGGTTTCCATGAATCTAAGCCATTTCTATTAATGCCATCTACAGCCTGTCGAATATGCCATGGTAAGTAAATATCATCATCGTCTGCTAGCATGAAATAATCACCAGTTGCATGATCGACTGCATCTCTACAAATATCACCCCTGTTCGTATAAAATTCACCCTTTGCATAATCAACATGATTATTAACCACTATGATGTTTTCATCTTTTAGGCTAGAATCTAAGGTGAATAAATATTCAGGGTCGGTATTTAATATGACTAATTCTTTATTAGGATAGTCTTGTAGTAGATACTGTTTAATAATTCTTTGTACACATCTATATCTACGATATGATGTACAAATAAAACTCACTTTTTTGTCCATGGAAATTGATATTAGTTGTTATATTTATCAATGAAACATTTTGGATAATTAAGGTATAATTAGTAACTTAAGTTAGATAAGCATGGCAAGACTAAATGTCGAAGAATTAATTGGTGGTCTATTAGAAGCAGCAATGGTTGCTCAGGGTATATCTGAGAGGCAACACATCAATGCAATTCGTAACTACTTCAATGATGATGGTACTCCTATCTGTAAAACATTTAAAGTCGGCGAGAAGGAAATGGTTATACCACTCTTTATTCTTGCAGACCATGGTTCTATTGGGCTATCAGAATTAGAGATTGACTTTTCTGCAAGACTACAATTTGGCGACGATCCAAAAGAAGTATCTGATGTTAAAAAAGATCTATTAGGTCTATTTAGAAAAAAGAATTACGAACATAATATAGCATCTATTAAAGTAGATCACGGAGCACCTTGTATTCATAAACAGGGCGAAGGCGGTATGTCATCCATTAAAGTAAAATTTAAGAAAGATGAAAAACCAGAAGCTCTATCAAGAATGATTGACCAATATATTGCTTGGATGCAAGATCCAAAGGGAGTGGGCGGTGCAGAAGCACCTGATGAAACCAAAAAAATAGACAAGTAATAAATGAGAATCGATAAGGTTTATATTTTAGCCTTAGGTATAGATCAACCAAAGGTAGATAAAATACAGTCTAAACTAGATAAATGTGGCTTTGAAAGTAGAATCGAATGTGAGATTTTATCAGGCCATAATGGTTGGACACAACCTATTCCAGAAGGAGTTACTGTTTTTAATAAATTCGGATTAGGTGAAAAAACTGATAATCCACATTGGAAATTACCACCACAACCAGGAGAAATAGGATGTGCATTAAGTCATATTAATGCTTGGAAAAGAATTGCAAAAGGTAAAGAAGAAAGATGTTTAATTCTAGAAGAAGACTTTTGGCCTATTAAAACTTTAAGCGAATTACCAGAACCTAATCCTAATTGGCCATTTGTGTGGGATTATTGTACTTTAGGAAGATGGATTTTCGATTATGGTAATGATATTAAATTAGATGATACATGGTGTATACCCTCTTTACATTACAATATGCAATCTTATGTCCTAACAAAAACAGGGGCACAGAAACTAGTAGACTATAAGTTAGAAGATAATTTATTCCCTAATGATGAATTTATTACAGCTGCATATATGAAGCATTCAAGACCAGATATAGATGAACTATATCCTATTAAGACAATAAATGCTATTGCAACACATGATGACTGGTTTAATCAAGACGGATCTCCATCAAGAGTAAGTACACATACTCCACAAAGGGTTGGCAAAGATAGATTGCCAGAATGAAACTAACTGATAGAGACATTAATAGAATTAAACTATGAGAAAACTCTTACTTATTATTGCGTTTATGTTAACGACAAACATGGTTGGACAAAGTTTTATTTTACAAGAAAAAGATAAACAGGCACATTTTGCAGTAGGTATTGCAGTAGGAGCCTTAGGTTATCATTGGTCATATAAAAAACATGGTAATAAAACAAGAGCACAAATAACAGCCATGGCTGCTTCAATTTCCGCTGGCATATTAAAAGAACTATATGATAATAGAACTGGAGGAACAGTAGAAGGTAGAGATGTTCTAGCTACTTCGATGGGCGGTGCCTTATTTACAGTTACTATACCATTATTTCAAAAGAAAAAGAAATGAGAATAGGAATTACATGTTCTTCATTTGACCTATTTCACGCAGGTCACGTTAAAATGTTAGAAGAGGCAAAACAACATTGTGACTATCTAATTGTTGCACTGCAAACAGATCCTACAATCGATCGACCAGAAAAGAATAAACCTATTCAATCTGTGGTAGAAAGATGGGTTCAAGTTAATGCTTGTAAATGGGTAGATCAGATAGTACCTTATACAACTGAAGAGGATTTAGAAGATATTTTTATGTCATTTAAACTAGATTGTAGAATCATTGGAGATGAATATGAGACTAAGCATTTTACAGCAAAAGACATCTGTCTAAAAAGAGAAATAGAGATAATATATAATAGTCGAGATCATAATTGGTCCTCGAGTGAATTAAGAAAAAGAATCAAGTAATGAGTACAGAACAAACAAATGGTAACACACAACTTAATAACGAAAGAGCACTTTTTAACCGGAAAGTAGGAGCTTATAGTATGTTAGGTAGAACTAAGAAAGTTCAATGGTCTAACAGACGTAGGTGGAGAACAGTATAATTTAATAGTATTATAGTTCGAGCACTAATAGTATAAGATATATACACTATAACCAAAATATAATTATTTAAAATGGGTACATTAAAATCAAAACAAATAGGGGATTTTAACAATAGTGTAACTTGGACATCCGCTACAAATCAAGAAATTCCTAATTCTAAGGATATACAAAATCAATTTGTACCTGAGAATTCTATGATAATCGAAGAATTCACGAATCAAACTATCACTGCAACATCAACTCAATGGACATTAACTGTAACACATAATGTTCAAAATAATTCTGCAAGTTTAGTTACTTTATTTGTTAATGGATTTAAAATGAGATCTAGCTTAACAGCAAGTGTTAATAATAAGGTAATTACATTTAACGGATTAGGATATGATATTGATTCAGTCGACGTTATAGAAGTACACTATATTAAAAATCACACTGTTTAATATATGTTTGGTCTAAATAGTCACGGAGCTACTCCGTTAAATGCAATTTCAATAAATAATAATGCAGGTCAGCCGGGCTTTCAAGAAGTGCGCGGTCCTAATTCTTTTAAATTTATTAATTGCGAAACAGGCGTCGGAACACTTGATACAAGCTATTCAGCGTTAGTTACTACAGAACAGACTTTCCAACAAAGTACCGTTACAGGAGGTGGTGACCCTACATACAATATCCAAGTATTTGGTAATATGTATTTTGAAGAACCAATTAATAATAACAACGTAATTAATGGGATTGCTTTAAATGTTGGTGATTATTTGTATATAGATCCTGCTGAAACATCTAAGTTTAAAAACTTACAGGGTACAGAAATAGAAAGAATTCAAATTACTGCAGTAGATAATGTTAATAATAGAGTTCAATATTTTGCTTATGATTATGATTTTACTGGCATTAATACAACTGGTGCCGGACTTATTACTTCAGGTCTAGGCGGCGTAAAAATATTTACTACCGCAATTACACAGACTATTGCACCAACTGGTTTTCAATTTACAAATTTCGCTGATAAGAAAGCTTCGTCTTTGGTACAAAGTTTAGGATTGGCACAGGGAACAGCTGTGGAGAATAACCCTGGACATTGGCTGGGCGTGCACACGTATACTATTAATACTGAAACTACATTAAAGATAATATTTGAACAAGACGTTGCTTCCGGAAATACCGGTTATGCTGAAATGCTTTTAACAGTACCAGTCGGAGCTGGAATAGAGTTTAGAGATGAATATAATTCTTCTGTATTAGGTCAAATTTCAATTCCTGGAACTATAACCCCAGGTGGTACAGGCACTTTTCAACAAATACGTGATTGGCCCCCTAGCTCCGGAATTCCAGATTATGCTTGGTTTACAACAAGTATCATTAGGGTTTAATACAATACCTGTCTCGGGTACTTCTCAAACAGGAGATAACCTTGTCTAATCTTAGCATCTATGACCGGACTAGCATAGTCTACAATTTCAACAATTTTAGCTAATTCTATATTATCCTCACCCTCTAGTTTAGGATTATCAAACCAGGCATATCTGTTTTTATCAAAGACTTTCTGCATAACGATCCACTTAGAAATAAAGTAATCCATCTCATCTTTCATTCTTTCAAGATGTAATAGATGTGGAGATACCTTTTGCTCTAGATATTTCTGGTCTACCTTTGACATATAAGCATAAAGTAGATATTGCTTATGTTCAAAATCAATTGGAGGTTGTGAGTACCAGTCTAAATCTAATAGCTTCATTAATTATATATTCGGTCACCTAAATATGGTTAGATGACCAGTCTTATGGAAGACCTCTGCAGAGCCTGACTTATTAGCCTTTACAATATAGGTATAAACTCCATCTATAGCATGATGGCCTCCATTATCGATGCTACCATTCCAGAATGGATAACTATAGAACGAGTCACCATAACCATGATAGATTTTGTCACCCCAGCGATTATAGATCTGAAACTCTATATTATACCAACAGTTTAGATCTAGTATAATCTTCCAGACATCATTAATACCATCATTATTTGGTGTAAATGTATTAGGTATATAGATTGAAGTCCAGTCTGGGCAGTCAAGCTCAGGCCATTCATCGCATGGTAGGCCTGTATCACAGTCAATATAAATCTCTTGTACAATATATTCAGTTACAGTATCATTAATTAAAATATACTCATATTGAATTAAAGTATCGATAGTGGTAATAAAAACAGTATCGGTTACATATTCAGTTAAGAACAAAGTATCAGTCTCATAGATATAATTATCTACTAAAATAGTATCAGTTATATACTCATAGATATAGTTATCGACTAAAATAGTGTCAGTTACTTCAATATATGTAGTATCATATATGTAAACATTTTCGTATTCTGTTATCAAAAGAGTATCGGTTATGTAAACATTTTCATATTCTGTTATCACAATAGTATCTGCAACACATTCAATCGGACATACTTCCCACTCTTCTGGATAGTGAACAGTCGTATTATTATTACCAGTGATAATCTCATCATTAACTCCATCTACGGAAACTACGAATAAACCTCCTGGAATGCCAGTAAATTCAAAGAATTGTGTTGTAAATACTTGGCCCTCTCCTGGTGGTATTTCATAACTACCGAATAGATCACTGTCAAAGCATTGATAATAATCTTCATTCCATAATTCGATACAGTATTCAGTAATAGGCTCTTCACCTATATTTAATACCATGTATTCTACATTATAGACTGAAATATCTCCGAGGCAACCTGTTTGGATTTCTATATTTTGCACAATAGCGTCTGGCGCTGTGGGTAGTTCGCAATGCCCATGTGACAAGAAACCACATAGGGCAAGCAATGTAACGATTATACGTTTCATCATTTGTTCTAAAATTGTTTGAGTTTCTTGTCCAAGAAGTTAATGTCAGCGTTCTGACTGGACATATTATATATCACAATATAGATATATAATATAATAATAAAAAAAACTTAAGTCTAGCCACTTCCGATTATGTATTGCGCCTGACTTGATGTAGTATATGAGATACTTCAAACTATTGCTCCTATGTCTTATCCTGGCGACACCTATCGTCCATGCGCAAACTACTACAGTAAACTTAAGGTCTCTTAAGACTCACTATGGTGTAAGCCAATCAGGTCAGATGTATTCACAAAATGCTGACAGCCACACAGAATTTGATGCAATGGTTAATCTTGCTGATGCCGGTACTACACTTTATTTAGATACAACAGTAGATATAACAAGTTACGAAGGCCCAAGAGGTGGTAATCATACCCCTTATCAACTATGGAATCCACCAAGATGGGGTGGAGCTGGTACACAAAGATATGCAATTATCTATACAGGTTGGTTTAAACCTAATAAAACAGGTACATACGGGTTCAGAACATTCACCGATGACTCACATGAGTTTATGATTAAAGGTATTGGTAAAACTAATGATATAGTTACTAAACATTATGGGTGGAATACATGGGCTTATGGTACGGCAACCCTAGATAAAGATACATGGTATGAGTTTGAATTTAGAATACAGAATTTTGGTGGTATAGGTGCTGCAAATTTTCAATATAAAATACCAAGTAGTAATACATACAATCAACTTAGTCCTAATCATCCATTTGCAGAATGGACTGCTACCGACCCTAATGCAGTACCTATCACGGCGAGTGGTTATATTAAAGGAGCAGAAGAACAAGGTATTGCAGGACAAACAGTTTATCTAAAGACACAGAATAAAAACCAAGTAGGTTTCTCATATACAACACAAGCCACTACAACAACAGATTCAAATGGATATTATTCATTTAATACTATTTTAAATTACAACGATTACGATTTTA
>Ga0233438_10004275_pt1 | contig 12649 bp, 11 predicted proteins | sample SI_123_September_FD_182720 | JGI IMG/M metagenome (GOLD analysis project Ga0233438, IMG submission 182720) | Seawater microbial communities from Saanich Inlet, British Columbia, Canada - SI_123_September2016_10_MG | ecosystem: Environmental > Aquatic > Marine > Inlet | place: Canada: British...
TCCAAAAGTGTCTTATTAATCTTAATTTCCATCTTTCGGGCATATCAAGTGCGTTGATTAAACTTTTAAATAAACTGATATCTCCAACTTTAATCTGAATTTTTTTACTTTTTATTTTTTTTGTTGAACTTATAATTGTGCTGATAATCTTAAAATCATCTTGAATTTTATTTTTTGAACCTAAAATTTCAATACCTAATTGATCATTAATAAAATTAGATTCCTTATTGCTTGATCTTCTATAGGCTTGTCCTGAATAATATATTTTTGAAGAAGTTTTTTTTTGTAAGAATTTTATACACGATGCTACTGTTAAATCTGGTCTTAAACACATAGTTTTTCCATCTTCATTTTCAAACGTAAGCATTGAACTTCTAAACTTTTCTCCTGATCTCTCTATAATATACTCTGAGTCTAGAAGTACGTCTGGTTCTGACAAAACAAATCCATTGCTCTTAAAGGTTTGAATTATAGCTTTAGATGATTTTTTTAATTTCATTAACTAATTCTTTTATTTCAATTGACTTTTCTTTACCTGTACTAAGATTTCTTAAGGTTGGCTTGCTTGATTTTATCTCATCTTCACCATACAGAATAACAGCGGGTGATTTAATCTTATTTGCATATTCCATTTGTTTTTTTAATTTACTCTCGCCTGGATAAATTTCAGTACTAATTCCAGCATTTCTTAATAATGTTTGTAAACCAATATATTCCTTCATCGAATTTTTATCAAAAATACAAATGACAACTGGTTTTGATTGTTTTACTTTAAATTCTTTTTTTTGCATTAAAGCGTAAACTAATCGATCTAAGCCTATTGAAATCCCAGTTGCTGGGGCTTCATAATTTCCAAAATTATTTACTAAGTTATCGTACCTACCTCCTCCACCGATAGAGCCAAATTGAATTATCTGTCCTTTATTATTTTTTACGTCAAATTTTAAATTCACCTCAAATATCGGACCCGTATAATACTCAAGTCCTCTTATAATAGATGGATCAAATTCAAAATTGTTGAAGTTATAATCTTTAAATAATTTAATAATTTCTTGAAGGTCTTCTGTTTCTGGTGATTTTTTCTTTAACTCATTCTCTATAGCTTCTATATTAGAGGAACTTAAATTAGCTCCCTTAGTAAAATCTCCTGATTTATCTTTTCTTCCATCACCAAGTAATTGGTTAACTCCTTCCCAGCCTAAGCGATCTAATTTATCTAAAGCTCTAAGAGCGGTTAATTTTTGTTCATTATTGTCTATATTTATTCTTTTAAATAATTCTTCTGTAATTTTTCTAGAAGAAATTTTAACAATGTATTCCTTTTTATTTAATCCACATTTTTCGAGAATTTCTGAAATCATAACACACAGCTCAGCATCTGCTTGTAAGCTTTTTGTTCCTACAAAATCAGCATCAAGTTGTAAGAATTCTCTGAATCTTCCAGGCCCTGGCTTTTCATTTCTCCAAACTGTTCCTAGCTGATATCTTTTAAAAGGTTTTGGAATTTCTAAATAATTTTTTGCTATAAACCGCGCCAATGGTGCTGTTAAATCGTATCTAAGAGATAGCCATTTACTTTCGTCTTTAAATGAAAAAACACCTTGATCAGGTCTATCTTTATCAGGTAAAAATTTTCCAATGCTTTCTGAATACTCAAAACTAGGCGTTTCAAGATATTGAAAACCGTACTTGATCATAACTTCTTTTATATTTGAAATTATAAAATCTCGTACGAGTAATTCTTTTTCATTTCTGTCTACAAACCCTAAAGGAAGTTCTTTTGTAGGTTTGATTTTTTTTTCTTTTGTCATGTTTTGGTACAGTAGGGTGGATTCGAACCACCGACCCCTAGTTCCACAAACTAGTGCTCTAACCAACTGAGCTACTACTGCATCCTTTTTGTTTTTATCTTAATTTTTATTAAATTTATATATGTTTGATTATAAGCTAAGCAATAGCCCAGCATGCATTCTGTGAGAATGAGTTCTTAGCGTTGAAATTTTGTACATTATAATCATTTATGTGTATTTAAGAAGTAATTGTGTCTTTTTCAAGGGAAAACTAACGGGACAGAACAATATTGCTAGAGTTAAGTCCCGATAATTTGTGATTTAGGAAATAAGATTAAGCTTTCTGCAATTTTACTGCTGAAGGACCTTTGTCTCCATTCTCAACTTCAAACGTTAACTCATCACCTTCGTTTAAATAATTTAAACCGGCTTCTTTAACTGCTGAAGAATGAACGAACACGTCTTTTTCTTTGTCTTCTCTTTCAATGAAACCATATCCTTTAGTACCATTGAACCACTTTACTTTACCTTTTAGTGTACTCATGTTTATTGTTTTCTTTCTTTTTGTTGTTTATGCGCAGAAAATATTTACTACGCATTCTTATTATGGGACAGAACCACATTTTTTGGGTTATGTCCCGATAAATTTTTGATTTGGAAATAAGATTTAAGATGTTTTCTGCAGTTTTACTGCTGAAGGACCTTTGTCTCCATTCTCAACTTCAAACGTTAACTCATCACCTTCGTTTAAATAATTTAAACCGGCTTCTTTAACTGCTGAAGAATGAACGAACACGTCTTTTTCTTTGTCTTCTCTTTCAATGAAACCATATCCTTTAGTACCATTGAACCACTTTACTTTACCTTTTAGTGTACTCATATTATTTTTTTTCCTTATTATTATTTACTTTAACTAATCATAGATTAGATATTTTCACCTTTAATAGATTTGAGTAATAAAAGTCAATAGTAGAAATTATTATTTAAAAAGATTGTGTTTTTGCAACAATTGTTAAAATATAAGGGCTATTACGCTAGCAATCATCATTAAGCCTAGCCCACTATAAATAAGTTTATTCTTATCCATATGACTAAATAATTTATGTAGAATTGTCTCTTTATAGCTTAATCCACCTTCATTAAGACTAGAAGATTTACTAAAGCCTTGGTCCCTTCCAATTTGTAAAAATTTTGCTTTTCTATGATCGTAAATTTCTTCTTTGCTTAAGTTTTCAAAAATTTTCAAGTTTTTTATAATTGACTGTTTAATATTCATAGCAATACTTTCAGAATCTCTATGGGCTCCACCTAAAGGTTCAGAAATTATCTCATCTATCACTCCAAGCTTTAATAAATCCTTGGCTGTCAGTTTCATCGCCTCTGCGGCTTGCAGCGATTTACTCGGATCTCTCCAAAGAATTGACGCACATCCTTCCGGAGAAATTACTGAGTAAATTGAATTCTCTAACATGATAACTTTATTAGATGATGCTAGAGCAATAGCGCCTCCAGATCCACCTTCACCAATTATAATTGAAATGTTTGGAACATTTAATGACATGCAGCACTCTATAGAATTTGCAATGGCTGAAGCTTGTCCTCGTTGTTCCGCTCCTAGTCCAGGATATGCTCCTGGTGTATCTATAAAACTTATTACAGGAATTTGAAAACGATCTGCTAATTTCATCAACCTTATACATTTTCTGTAACCTTCAGGCCTCATCATTCCAAAATTTCTCTCGATCCTGCTATTCAAGTCCTCTCCTTTTTCTTGACCAATAATTAAAACTGATCTGTTATCTATTAAGCCAAAACCAGCTATAACTGATTTATCTTCACCAAAATATCTATCTCCAGATAACAAAGTGAATTGTGAAAAAATTTTCTTTATATAAAAATTTGCTTTAGGTCTATCTTCATGCCTTGCAACTTGTGTTCTTTGCCAACTATTTAAATTATTGTAAGTTTCTTTTAACTTTTCATTAATTTCGTTTTGAGTATTTTTAATTTTTTGAGTGTCTACTTCAGAAATTCCCTCTGAACCAAACGGGCTTTTTAAGCCGTCAACCTCTTGCTCTAAAGCTTTTATTTCTTTTTCAAATTCTAAATAATTTTTCATACTGAGATAATAATGCTACTATTAATGTATTATAATAAAATGTAAAGATCGGTTCACTATGAGTATTACTACGAAAAATGGGCTTAAAATTAATACAAAATTATTTGATTTTGTTAATAATGAAATAATTCCAGGTACTAATATTAAATCTGAGGAATTTTGGACTAATTTTGGAAAAATTGTTCACGAGCTAACACCTATTAATAAAAAATTAATTCAAAAAAGAGAGGACATTCAAAAAAAAATAGATGAGTGGCATAAAAAAAATAAAGAAAAAGAATTAAATAAAAAAGAATATTTAGAATTTTTAAAATCTATTTCTTATATTATTGATGAAAAAGATAACTTTAATATTGAAACTGTAAATGTAGATGATGAAATAGCAACAATAGCTGGTCCACAACTTGTCGTGCCAGTCGATAATGCTAGATATGCTTTAAATGCAGCTAATGCTAGATGGGGAAGTTTATATGATGCCTTATATGGAACCGATGTAATTCCTGGAGATAAAGAAAAAGAATTTAATAAGGAGAGAGCAAATAATGTAATCACTTATGTTAGAAAATTTTTAGACGAAAGCTTCCCTATTGATGACTTAAGTTGGAATGAAATATCCGAAATTAAAATTAAAGATAAAAATTTAATATTTTTAAATGGCAAAGATGAAAAAAATCTAAAAAATAAAAATCAGTTCATAGCTTTTAACAAAAAGAATGAAAAACTTAGTTCAATCTTAATTCAAAACAACAACCTTCATATTGATATTTCAATAGATCCAAATCACATGGTAGGAAAATTAGATAAAGCTTCAATTTCAGATGTTATAGTTGAATCAGCAATTTCAACTATCATTGATAATGAAGACTCTGTTGCGGCTGTTGATGCAGAAGATAAAGTTAAATGTTATCGTAACTGGCTTGGTTTAATGAAGGGAGACCTCACGGCTAATATGGAAAAAAATGGAAAAAAATTTGTAAGAAAATTAAATTCTGATCGAAACTATATTTCTAGAGATGGGGAAAAAATTACTCTTCACGGAAGAGCACTTTTATTAAATCGAAACGTGGGTCATTTAATGACTAATCCAGCTATTCTACTAAAAGATGGCTCAGAAATACCTGAAGGAATAATGGACGCATTTCTTTCCACAATGTGTGCCCTCCATGATTTTAAAAATAAAAAGAATTCCCGGACTGGTTCTGTTTATATTGTAAAACCAAAAATGCACGGACCAGAAGAAGTATCTTTCACTAATACTCTTTTTGAAAAAGTTGAAGAAGTTTTAGGTATAAAAAAGTTTACAATTAAAGTTGGAATTATGGATGAAGAAAGAAGAACTACGGTTAATTTAAAAGAGTGTATTAGACAAGTTAAAAATAGAATTGTTTTCATTAATACTGGTTTCCTAGATAGAACTGGCGATGAAATGCATACATCTTTTGAAGCTGGTCCAATGATATTTAAAGGAGATATGAAAAAATCAACTTGGCTAGGAACTTATGAAAATTGGAATGTTGATATTGGATTAAATTGTGGTTTTTCAGGTAAAGCTCAAATAGGAAAAGGTATGTGGGCTATGCCGGATCAAATGGCAAACATGATGAAACAAAAAATTAGTCACCCTAAATCAGGTGCAAATTGTGCATGGGTTCCATCACCAACAGCAGCAACGTTACATTCAATGCACTATCACAAAGTAAACGTTTTTGATGAACAAAATAAAATCAAGTCACGTAGTAAAGCTAAACTTGAAGATGTTTTAGAAATTCCAAAAGCGGATAGACCTAACTGGGCGCTCGAAGATATTAACCGAGAATTAGAGAATAATGCACAAGGAATTTTGGGATATGTAGTGAGATGGATTGATCAGGGAGTGGGTTGTTCTAAAGTTCTCGATATTAACAATGTAGGTTTGATGGAAGATAGAGCTACACTTAGAATTTCATCTCAACATATCGCCAATTGGTTGCACCATGGAATTTGTACTAAAGAAGAAGTAATGAAAGTTATGAAAAAAATGGCAACTATAGTGGATAAACAGAATGAAAAAGATCCGGCTTACAGTCGAAGTGGAAGATCTAGTTATATAAAAATGTCAGATGATTTTGAAAACTCAATAGCTTTCTCAGCTGCATGTGATCTTGTTTTCAAAGGAAGGGTCCAACCCTCAGGTTACACAGAGCCTTTGTTACATCAAAAACGACTAGAGAGAAAAGACTCTAACTAACTTTCAGTTACAGGAACTCTGTTTTTAAAAGCTGAAAATAAAGTGCCATCATCCAACTGCTCAATTTCCCCACCAACTGGTAAACCTTGTGCTAGTTTTGTAATTTTTAACTTATCATTTTTAATAGTATCTTCGATATAATGAGCAGTAGTTTGTCCTTCGACAGTAGCGCTTGTTGCAATGATTACTTCCTTAAGATTATTTTTTTTAATCCTTTTAACTAAAGACTCAATTAAAAGATTTTTTTGTTCATAATTTTCATTAGAAATTAATGTGCCGCCTAAAATATGATAGTGGCCTTTGTAAATATTAGCGGAGTCTATTACCCACATATCAGCAAGATTTTCAACCACACAAATTTTGTCGTAGGAATTGTCCGATGAACAAATACAAATTCTATCTATAATTTTTAAATTTCCACAGTCTACGCATCTTACAACTTTTTTATAAACTTGAGCTAAAGATTTAGCCAAGGGTTTAACCATGTTGTCTTTGTTGTTAATTAATTTAAGAATAATCCTTTTTGCAGACTTGGGTCCTAAACCAGGCAATTTAGAAAATTGCTGGATTAATTCGTTAATTTCTGGGATTTCATTATCCATTAGAAAGGAAGTTTAAAGTCTAGGGGTAAATTAAGTCCGCCAGTTGCTTTGGATAATTCTTCTGCGGATTTCTTTTTGAGATTTTCTTTAGCATTATTATAAGCAGCAATTATTAAATCGTTAATTATTTCTTGACCCTCTTTTTTCGCTGCATCACTGATCGTTATTGATTTAAGTTCATAATCTCCTGATAAAATAACTTTAACAAGATTGCCTCCTGCTTGTCCTTCTACTTCAATTTTTTTAATTTGATCCTGAGCCTCTTTCATTTTCTCTTGCATGGCTTTGGCTTTCGATAACATGTCAGAAAAGTTAGTCATTTATTCCTCTTCTTTTAGATCAATTAATTTTGCATCTGGAAAAGCTTTTTGAATGTCTTGAGCGATTTTACTTTTCTTAAACTCTTCTACCTTATTGCTTTTATCTTCCAAGTTTTTTTCATATATACTTTTTGCATCTGTGTTTTTACTTAAGGATATAATCCATCTTTCACCCGTCCACAAAAGCAACTTTTCCGTAAGATTTTTAATAAAATTTTTGTTTAGTTTCTCATTGAAACTAATATCTATAGTACCTTTATTAAAACTTACTAATTTTACATTTCTTTCAAGATCGTACTTAAGTTCTATTTCTTTTTCTTTATTTGCTTTATCAATTAAATCTTGAAAACTAGTTATTTCAATTTTTACACTTTGATTGTCTTTTAATAAATTTTTTACAGGATTAGTTTTTATCTGGTCAGTGCTCTTTAGCTGATTTTTAACTTGATTAGAAATGTTGGTCTCAAGCTGCTTATCATCAATTTTTTTACCAACTAAGTTCTCATCAGATTGCTGATTGTTTTCTAAATTTTGAGTTTCTTTTCTAGTATCAATTTTTTTTAAATGTACTAATTGCATTATATACATTTCCAAAATTAAATTTTCATTCCCCACAATTCTTAAATCATCAATGGTTTTAATAGTTAATTGCCAGAATAAACCGATATCCAGCATATCAATATTTTTAGAATATTGATCAACCATTTGTATTTCCGCTTCTGATATAGACATATCTTTTTCAATAGGTCCTAAACTTATTCTTCTGCTAAATAGATAAAGCACCTCAAGAATATCGTTCAAGAAATTTTTTGCATCTAATCCATCATTAATGAGTTCATGTAAAAATTTTAAAGCATCTTTTTCGTTACCACTTAATACTTCTTTGAATAACGATATTATTTTACTTTTATCTGCTAGCCCTAACATTTGTCTTACATCGGGTTCTTCTATTTGTTTACCTTCATTAATTGATTGAGATATTAACGTTCGGTCAAGCAGCGAAATAGAGTCTCTAACGGATCCTTCTGAAGTTCTTGCGATTAGCTTAATTGCATCTTCAGATATTTTACCTTTTTCTTTATCAGCAATAATTTTTAAGTGATTACATAGTTGCTCAACACTAACTCTTTTAAGATCAAATCTTTGGCAACGAGATAGAATAGTAACAGGTATTTTTCTCACTTCTGTTGTAGCTAAAATAAATTTTAAACTTGGTGGTGGCTCTTCCAAAGTTTTGAGCAAACCATTAAATGCTTGTTTGGAAAGCATATGAACTTCATCAATAATAAATATTTTAAACTTTGCACTCGTGGGACTATATTTTGAGTTTTCAATTAGTTCTCGAACATCATCAATACCTGTTTTTGAAGCAGCATCCATTTCTAAGATATCGATGTGATTCGAATTAATAATTTCTTGGCAGGTAGGGCAAAATTTTTCATTAGTGCATATTATCTTTGGATTATCATTTTTTTCGCAATTCAAAGCTTTCGCAATCAACCTAGCTGTTGTTGTTTTACCAACACCTCTTATTCCAGTTAATAGATATGAATTTGGGGTTTTGCCAAGCTTAATAGCATTAGTAATCGTTTGTGCCATTATATCTTGACCAATTAAATCTTTAAACTCTTGAGGTCTATATTTTAGTGCTAGAATTTTATTTGTCATTTTAAAGAGGCAGGCAACAACCTGAATAATTTTCACTACGGCTGCTTCTTTTCAGATCTGACCGGGTTTATGAAACATCCACCTGATGCCAACCTCAATATGAGTATATCAAGATCAATTTAAATACTACAAGGCTAGATTTAAATTTTGTGGACTATTTTTGCCTGAATTTTGAAGATTCGTACACCCCTAATATATCTAAAGTTTCAGTATGAAAACCAAGTTCCTCAAGTGCCTTTTTTACTCCAGATTGCTCTATGTGACCTTCAAGATCTAAGTAAAAATTTGCTTGATCAAAGGTATTTTTAACAGAAAAACTTTCTAATTTAGTGAGATTAACCTGATTAGTGGCAAATCCGCCAAGACATTTGTAAAGAGCCGATGGTTCACTTTTTAGCCTAAATATACAACTGGTTATATATGTTTTTTTTTTATCATATTCTGGTTGTTCAATATTTTTCCCCATTATTAAAAATCGGGTAACATTACCTTTATCATCTTCAATATTTTTTTTTAAAACTTTTAAATTATACATTTTTGCCGAAAGATCTGATGCAATTGCAGCTATAGTTTTATCTTTTCCATCTGCCAAATCTTTTGCGGACCCCGCAGTATCTACAGATATAATTGGTTTAAATTTTTTTTCTGAAATGATTTTTTGACATTGACTTATTGCCTGTGAATGACTCCGAACGTATTTAATGTCTTCAATTTTTGCGTCTGTTTTTCCAAGAAGATTGTGTTCTACCGGAAGGAAATATTCACCGTGAATCTGTAACTTGTATTTTGGTAATAAATAATGAATATCAGCTACTCTACCCGCTAAAGAGTTTTCTATTGGAATTACAATTTTGCAAGATGAGTCATTGTAAGCTTGTTTAAACGTTTCTTCAAATGTTGAACAAGTTATTACATTAGCATCTTCATATATTTTTTTTACAGCTATATGTGAATAAGCTCCGAGTTCTCCTTGTATAGCAACCTTAACTTTTGTCATTATTTTCCATAATTTTTTTAACCTTATTTAAATCATTTTTTGTATCTACACTTAATGGTGAAGAATTTATGTACCCTACATGAATTGACATATTATTTTCAAGCGCTCTTAATTGTTCTAATTTTCTTTCTAATTCAAGTTTTGTTCTCTCCAATCTTACATACCTTACTAGAGCTTTATTAGTAAAGGCATAAATACCAACATGATGATAAAAATTTTTGTAAATTTTTGAGTTAGTTCTAAAAAAGTCTGTTGCTACACTAAAATCGTTTGCAGTAATTTTTTCTTTAACGGCTACTTTCACATTATTATTATCAAATAATTCTGATTCTGATCTAAATGAGCTAGCTAAAGTACCAATATCACATTTATTTTTACCCATATAAGAAATTAAATCTGCAATATCTTGAGGATCTATATTAGGCATATCTCCTTGTAAATTTACAATAATTTCAGGTTCTTTATTTAATAAAGTTTTAAAAACCTCATATACTCGATCTGTACCAGTTTGATGACTCTGTGAAGTGAGAATCGCTTTACCTCCATTATTGCTTATAAGATCAATTATTTTCTTATCCGGCGTAGCAACATAAACTTCTCCAATATTTGTTTTTTTTGCGGCTTCATACACGTGTAAAATCATCTCTTTGTTGTCTATTAGTTCCAATGGTTTATTGGGAAGCCTTGAGGCGTCTAATCTTGATGGTATTATTATTGCAATTTTATTCATAATAATGCGTCTCATAGACGCAAAAAAAATTAAGTAATTATAAGTTTTTTTCTAAAAGTCGTGCTATACGTCAATAAAGTATTTACCAAAATTATGGACAGTTTTGAATTAAATAAAATAATTGCTGCAGTGCTTTTAACGGTATTAATCATTATTGGTATTGGAAAATTTACAGACATACTATTTCATGTAGAAAAACCAAAAGAATCTGCTTATAAAATTGAAGGATTAGAAATTGTATCCGCTTCAAACTCTTCATCAAATAAAGAAGCTAAAGTACTTGAGGTAGTGGATATTAAAGCACTTTTAGCAATGGGGGATTTAGGACATGGAGAAAAAGTTTTTAAAAAATGTTCTGCCTGCCACATGATAGCAAGTGGTGGAAAGAATATGATTGGCCCCAATCTATGGAGTGTACTCGGTAGAACAGCAGGATCTGTAAGTGACTATAAATATTCAAAAGCGATGATAGCTTACGGTAAGGAATGGACTTTTGAAGAAATGAATAGTTACCTAATTAAACCTCAAGCATACATTAAAGGAACTAAAATGGCTTTTGCTGGTTTGAGAAAAGAAAAAGATAGAGCTTCAGTTATTTTATTTATGAACTCTAAAAGCAGTAGTCCAAAACCACTTCCTTAATCTAGACACCACTTTATAATACTTTTTTGAGCATGCACTCTATTTAAAGCCTGTCTCCAAACTACTGACTGTTTTCCGTCTATTATCTCATCTGTAACCTCTTCTCCTCTTCCAACAGGTAAACAGTGCATAAAAATTGCATCAGATTTTGCCTTGCTCATTAATTTTTTGTTTACTTGATATGGATTTAAAATTTTTTTCTTTTGCTTTTTATTAACTTTATCATTCATTGAAACCCATTTATCAGTCATTATACAGTCTGAGTCTTTTATTGCTTCATCTGGTTTGGTTGTCACTATTAGTTTTACCTTATTTTTTTTAGCCCAAATTAATATTTTTTTTGATGGCGCGTATTTTTTTGGACAACCAATTTTAAGTTTAAAATTAAATTTACCAGCAGCTTCTATAAGTGAGTTAGACATATTATTATTTCCATCACCTAGCCAAGAAACTGTTTTACCTGTTATTAAACCGTTGCTTTCTTCATATGTCAAAATATCTGACATAATTTGGCACGGGTGACTTAAATCTGAAAGACCATTAATAATTGGAATGTTTAAATATTTACCAAACTCCTCTAAATTTTTGTGCGTAGATGTTCTTAACATAACAATATCGACATATTCTGTTAAAACTTTTGCCGTATCTTTTAACGACTCATCTCCTTTTCCATAATGAATTCCGTCTGGGTTTAAAATTATAGATGATCCTCCCAATTGTTTTGCTGCAATATCAAAAGACATTCTTGTTCTTGTTGAGGGTTTTTCAAAAATCATAGCCATAGACTTACCATCAAATGGTTTATCTTGGTCTGGGGCAGATTTATTCAATCCTTTTCTCAAAAGCTTTCTTGCTTTTGCTTCATCTATTATAGCTCTAAGCTCATTTGATGAATGATCAGATATATTTAAAAAATTATTCATTTGTAGTGTTTACAAACCTTATCTATTATTTTTAATCCTAAATTAATTTCTTGTTTTGTTACATTTAAAGGAGGCAAAAGTCTGACAACGTTTTCTCCGGCTCTTACTGTAAGAAGTTTATTATCTAATAGTTTTTTAATAAAGTTTGTTTGATCTTTATAAAGACATAATCCAAGTAACAACCCTTTGCCTCTAACCTCTTTGATAATTTTTGGATATTTATTTTTTAGTTTGTTTAATTCGTTAAAAAAATATTTACCATTTTTTGTTACATTGCTTAAAAAACCTTTTTTAAATATAATATCCATCACAGCATTCCCTGCACTCATTGCTAATGGATTTCCACCAAAGGTGGACCCATGTGTTCCTGGTTTCATACCTGAAGCTACCTTTTTATTAACTAATACAGCACCAACCGGAAATCCACCACCTATGCCTTTTGCAATTGGAACAATATCAGGCTTTATTTTTGCATGTTCAAATGCAAAAAATTTTCCACTTCTGCCAATTCCACATTGAACTTCATCAAGTATTAATAAAATATTTTTTTTATTACAAAGTTTTCTTAATCCTTTTAAACAATAATCAGGAATAACTTTTATTCCACCTTCTCCCATAATTGTTTCAACCA
>Ga0233438_10004278_pt1 | contig 12644 bp, 17 predicted proteins | sample SI_123_September_FD_182720 | JGI IMG/M metagenome (GOLD analysis project Ga0233438, IMG submission 182720) | Seawater microbial communities from Saanich Inlet, British Columbia, Canada - SI_123_September2016_10_MG | ecosystem: Environmental > Aquatic > Marine > Inlet | place: Canada: British...
CTATGCGCAATCCGGATGGTCCGGACACTGCCGACTTTGCGCAGATTTATGACTCTTATCCGGCAGTAACCACCATTGCTCTGGAGGGGCTGGGTATAGCGGCACCTGGCGAAGGTGCCCGTTGGTTTGCCGCTGGCCATGGCGATCCCGGCGGCAAATTCCCGATCAACACCAATGGCGGGCTTCTTTCTGCGGGTCATACCGGCGTTGGCGGGGGCACCGCTTTGTTGGTAGAGGGTGTTCGCCAGCTGTTATGGCGCGCCGAACCCGAGCGGCAACTGGATGGCTGCCAACGCTGCCTCATCGGTGGCAGCGGTGGTTCCTACATGGATGCCCAGGTACTGATGCTTGAAGCTGTTAATTATGGAGTGGCCTGATGACTAGTCAAATCGTTCAGGATTTCAAAGAAGGGTTGGGTGATGGAAAGCTGTTGATTCAGCGTTGTAACGATTGCAGTCATCTTGCTTTGTACCCACGTTATAGCTGTGTAGCCTGCCAGTCCGAGAATCTCGGCTGGATCCCCGCTGAAGGGAGTGGCGTGCTGCACAGTTTCACCGTTTTGCGTGCCGGAGCACCGGAGGGGTTTGAGCAGGATCTTCCCTATGCTCTGGCAGTAGTGCAACTTGACGAGGGCGTGCAGTTACTGGCGCGACTCACTCCTGACAGCGATGGCACCTGGAATCACTACCAATGCGATGACCGCGTTGTGTTTTCACAGCCGCCGGCCGCTGAAAATGGAGTCCTGCAATACGCCGTGTTCTCCCCGGCCTGGCCTGACCAGACACAACGACCATGAATACATTTACATTTCTGAATAAGGCCGCGCTTTACAAGGGCGATGAGCCGGCAATGATTTTTGGTGATGAGGTCACCACTTATGCCGAGTTTCACCAGCGCGCACTTGATATTGCCGGCAACCTTGCCCTGGCTGGCCTAGCGCCTGGCGATTGCGTGGCATTCTGCCTGTCCAATAGCCCGAGGATACTCGAAGTCATCTACGCCTGCTTCGCTGGGGGCTATGTTGTCATTCCGGTCAATGCGCGACTGCACGTGAAGGAAGTACAGTACATAGTGGAAAACTCGGGTGCCGGGGTGTTGTTTCACAGTCCCGAACTTTGCGTGAACTACGATGCGGTTGCCGGTGCTGATGCTGTACCGCCAAAGCGCGTCGTTCTACAGAAAAATTATACTGACAATGCCGCCGTGGATATGTATGCAGCCGGCCAGGCGCTAGAAGCTGCACTGGATCTCGAGGCTGATGCACCAGCCTGGCTGTTCTACACATCAGGTACCACCGGCAAGCCCAAGGGTGCACTGTGGAATCACCGAATTATCCGTGTGGTGATCATGAACTACCTGGCGGACCTCCATAACATTCAACCCGGTGAGCGAGTGGCGCATTGCGCGCCGCTTTCCCACGGCAGCGGTGTTATCGCACTGCCAGCAGTTGCGCGCGGGGCCGTCAATGTCATCTATGACAATGCCAGTTTTATTCCGCGTGACTTGTTTGCCCTGGTGCAGCGGCACAAGGTGTCACATATTGCTTTCATGGCACCCACGCAGATCATCAAGTGCCTGGATGAGTTCGATGATAGTTACGACCTCAGCTCGCTGACCGCAATTTGCTACGGTGGAGCGCCAATTCACCTGGAACACCTGAAGGCCGCGATTGACACTTTTGGCCCGGTATTTATGCAGCTCTATGGACAGGGCGAGGCGCCGATTACCATCAGCGGCATGTCGGCGCTGGACCACCAGCATTTTCATAAAACGGGAGATGCCCGGCTCGGCTCAGCTGGCACCATTCGCACCGACGTGGATGTGGCCATATTTGATGCTCAGCAGGAAAAATTACCTGCCAATACACTTGGCGAAATCGCCGTTCGAGGCGACGTGGTGATGGCCGGCTACTGGCAGAACGCCGCGGCGACAGAGGCCGCAATGCATGGAGATTGGTTGCTGACCGGCGACATTGGCATGATAGATGAATCCGGCTACCTGTTTCTAATGGATCGATCCAAGGACGTCATTATCACTGGCGGAAATAACGTCTACCCGAGGGAGGTCGAGGAAGTCATCGTTCAGCACCCTTCGGTGGCCAGTGTGGTAGTGGTCGGTGTACCTGACGATTACTGGGGCGAGGCCGTACATGCGGTGGTACAGCTCAATGTTGGAGCGCAGTGCGCAGCTGACGAAATCATAGCCTTCTGCAGCGACTATCTGGCGGGATATAAAAAACCCAAAGCCGTGGATTTCGTGACTGAGTTTCCGGTCAGCGGCTATGGCAAGATTTTGCGGCGAGAAATACGTGATCGTTACTGGAACTCGCCAGAACCCGGTGTTTAGCACACGTGTGGATCCGCAAACAGGTATGCGCTCATGAATAAAGTGATTATCGGCGGTGTTGGTAATACTCAGTACGGTCGTTTTGTTCAGACCACGCTCAAGCAGCTTTCTCTCACCGCCGTGGAAAACTTGTTCAATGCGAGTGCTTTCACAGCGGCCGAGGTAGAACGAGTTTTTTTCGCCAATGCAGCCGCCGGCATTATGACCGAGCAGGAAATGGTGCGCGGCCAAACACTGCTCAGGGGCCATCCACTGTCCCGCCAACCGCTGATCAATATTGAAAATGCCTGCGCATCCAGCGGTTCTGCGCTGTATCTAGCTTTTCAGGCTATCCGCCATGGTGAGCTCGACTGTGTTATGGTCGTCGGTGCAGAGAAGCTAAATCACGAATACAAGGATCGCGCTTTTCGAGCACTGTGGGGAGCCACCGACGTCGAACAGACGGGAGCCTATCCAAGCGTCGGAAGCTCGCAGTCGGTTTTAATGGAATACTACGCCGCTTTGGCGCGGCGGTATCTCCGGTCGGGACAAGTGACTATCGAAGATTTCGCTCGCGTTGCTGTCAAGAATCGCAACAATGCCGCGCTAAATCCGATCGCCCAGTTCCGCCACCTGCAGACCATCGAGGAGGTTCTGAGCGCAAACGTTATTTCCGATCCCCTGACCTTGCCGATGTGTGCGCCGCTAACAGATGGATCGACAGCGATTCTGTTGTGTTCCGAGCATCTTGCCAGGGAACGACAGGTTCCTCTGATTGAAATAAAGGCCTGTACCCTTTCTGGCAGCGAGGCACCCAGCCAGTCTCCTGTGGTGCCGGCTACGCAACAGGCCTACGCTGCAACAGGCTACGACCCCTGGGATATGGACTTGATCGAGCTACATGACGCCGCTGCACCGGCTGAGATTTTGCAGTACGCTGAAATTGGTCTGTGTGCAATGGACGAAGCCGCCCAGTTAATTCGCTCGGGCACGACCAGCTTTTCCGGCAAGCTTCCTGTCAACACCAGTGGCGGCCTGTTAAGCAGGGGCCACGCTCTTGGTGCAACCGGAAGCGCACAGGTGGCCGAGATTTACGACCAGCTCTGCGGGACGGCTGGCAAGCGTCAACTCAAACAGCCCAAACGCGGTATGGCAGTCAATGGCGGTGGCTGGATGGACGGCACCTATATTGTTGCTGTATGTACTATTATTGAAAGCTTAAGCTAGCGACAAGAGAACAAGATGGATGTCACGTTTGAGTTAGAAACAATCTTCGCACAGCGAGCAACCGACGGTGTTGTGCTTATCACCCTGAACCGACCAGAGCATGGTAACGGAGTCGTACCGCAGCTAGCGCGCGATTTCATGGAGTTGCTGGCGGCGCTGGAGCAAGACGATACCTTGCGGGTAATGGTGTTGACCGGGGCTGGCAAGCAATTCTGTGCGGGGGCAGATCTACATGCATTCCAGCGTTACATCGAAGATGAGCTGACTGAAACCGAGGAGCCGTACAACGCGCGACTGCTCTTTCCTATCACTCAGAAGATTGTACAGTGCAGGTTGCCGGCTATTGCCGCGATCAATGGCGGTGCCACAGCGGGCGGACTGGACTTGGCGCTGGCATGTGATATTCGCATAGCTTCTCAAAGAGCCAAGCTTGGTGAGACCTACATCAAGCTCGGGTTGAATCCGGGCAATGGCGGTAGCTACTTCCTGCCCCGACTGGTTGGCTCGGGTATAGCTGCAGAACTGGCCCTCACGGGAGACGTGATAAACGCCGAGCGTGCGCTGGAGCTTGGTCTCGTCAATCGTGTTGTCCCGCACGATGAATTAATTGCTGAGGCCGTCACCCTGGCCGAAAGAATAGCCCGCAACCCCAAGCTGGCCATCGAGGCAACCAAGCAGCAGTTGCGTAACAGTTGGCATATGGATCTCAACAGCGTGATGAATGCCAGTTTCTGGAGTGTCGCCGCGCTGACTCGCACCCGTGATCTCAAGGAGGGTATCGATGCTGCCCTCGAAAAGCGCAGCCCTCGTTACAACGACCCAGGATCAAAAAAACGTGATTGACGGTCATGCGGTAGTGGATGCCGTTATCCACCCATGGGATATGTCACCGGCCAATCAGAACCCTGATGCCACCCAGCAAATTGAGGCTGTGCACGCCGCACACAAGATGTCCGTCGACGCCTCTCACTCGGACTACATATTGCGCGATGAGGAATTCTTCACTGATGTATCTTTCGACACCCTGGCCCGCGCCGAGTTTGTCGAGTCACCCGTCGACCTGGGCATAATACACTCGCTGCCCAACCTAGGTTTTGGCAAACGGTTTATTACAGATCCGCAAAAAGGCGCCGCTTTTCGCGATCGTTTTCCCGACCGTGTTTTGTTCTATGGCACCATCGATACGCCCTCGGCTGATGATGCCATCGCCATCCTGGAGCAACAGGTCCGCGAGCTACAAATCGACGGTCTCAAACTGTATCCCGCATTTTTTTATGACGGTATCGGCGAGGGCTGGCGGCTCGACAGCCATGATTTTGCAATTCCACTGCTTGAGGCCGCCCGCGACCTAGGTATCAAACATGTCGCGATACATAAAGCGCTGCACTTGGCACCCGCTCCGGCCTCGGCTTTCGCCATTGATGATCTCGATTCACCGATGGGGCTATTTCCCGACATTCAGTTCGAGATGGTGCATGGCGGTATTGCCTTTCTGGACCAGACTGTGGAACTGCTGAAAAAACACACTAATTTGTACCTTACTCTGGAAACAACGTTTCAGTTTATCCTGATCAAACCCGCGGTATTCACCAAGATTCTCGGCACCTTAATTACGCAGTGTGGCGCGCAGCGGCTGTTATTTGCCAGCGGCAACAACCTTGGACATCCGGCGCCACTGCTTGAGGCCTTCAGGGACTTTCAGTTTTCAGACAAACTGCGGGAAAAATATGGCATACGTCAGATCACAGCGGAAGATAAGAGGCTGATTTTGTCCGGCAATGCGCTCGCTCTGCACAATATTGATGAGGCTGATCTGTTGTGCGCTATCAGTGGAGACCCATTCAGCGCGCTGCGTGCAGCGGGCACCCCACCACCCTGGAGCGCTCTGCGATGAGTACTGATGGCCTTACGCGCTCAGATGTTCTGTCCATGCTGGCAACAATACCGGAGCCCTGTGCAATAGCACTGGGGGAGCCTACCAATATTGTGAGTATGGGGTTGGTGGAATCCATCACGATTTCGCAGTCCTCGGTGGCGGTTGAGTTGTGCCTGACTGATACTGCCTGCGTACACTATCCGGCTATAAAGCACTACATTGCCGATACCCTGCGCGCGCTTGCCGGCGTTACGCAAACCCAAGTGACGATAACAACCGACGTGCTGTGGACCCCCGACCGCCGCCAGACCGACGCCAACGATGACTTGATAGCCAGCCAATGCTGACAGAAACCTACACAGGGCTGAAAGTTATCGACCTCAGCACCAATATCGCAGGTCCGTTTGCGGCTATGCTGCTCGGTGATATGGGCGCAGATATCATCAAAGTGGAGCGGTCTCCATCTGGCGATGACACCCGCGCACTGTCGCCGCGGGTTGATGGCGAGTCCACCGTTTTTATTGCGATGAACCGGAATAAGCGCAGCGTGCTGCTCGATTTTAAAGCAGCGCAAGATATGATCCGGCTCAAGCAACTCATTGGCGCGGCAGACGTCATTATCGAGAGCTTCCCACCGGGCGTCGCTGCCAGACTGGACTTGTCGCCAGCGCAAATCCAGACGCTAAATGGCGACGCAGTGCTGTGCTCGATTTCCGCTTTTGGCGATGGTCCCCTGGGGTCAGCCATGCCTGGCTATGATGCGCTTGTGCAAGCGGTTTCCGGAATGATGAGCTTTACCGGTAACCCGGGAGAGGCGGATGTCCGCATCGCACCGTCGATTCTCGATATGAGCACCGCTATGTGGTCTTGCATGGCCATAATGGCGGCGCTGCGAAATAACGAGAGCCGCACCGAATTCCGGCATGTATCCCAATGCCTCACGGATACGGCAATCAACATGATGAGCCATCAGGTCCAGAGCTATCTCGCTACAAGTATACTCCCACAGAAGTTGGGCTCGGGAGCACCCAGTGCCGTGCCCTATCGGGTGTATGAAGCGCGTGAGGGATCGTTCATGTTGGCAACTGCAAGTGAACCGCAGTTTGTCCGGCTTTGCTCTACCCTAGGTATGGAGCAACTGGTTGATGACCCGCGCTTCTCGACCATGGCCGGGCGAATTGAGCACCGTGATGCACTCGATGCTCTACTGCAACAGCGCTTCGCCGAGCATGACGCCAGCTACTGGCTGCAGGTCCTGGCATCGAACGGCCTGTCGGTCGGACCAGTCAACGACCTGCACGAGGCACTGCAGCTGGATGTTGTGCAAGAACGCAATCTGTTCCTTGACCCCCTCGGCGCACAGGGTGGCCAACCACTACTGCGCAGTCCACTGGACCGCAAGGCGCAGGGGTTGCGACGTCAGCCACCGCGTCTGGGGGAACATTCTGCCGATATACTGGCCAAGCTTGGCAATAGTGCCGACTGGCCCCTGGACGAAACTAGCCCCGAGAGTAGATGAGTTTCCTGATGGGGCCGGAGTGGTCTTCGCCTCCGCCCATGGGCCCTGCCGGCACCCACTTCGCCAATATGTCCGTTGACAAATGGCGTTGGGTTTTTAAATCTTGTGTCTGGGTAGAGACGCTCAGTCTTTAAAAGTAACTCCGCTTCGCGAGCTGAAGATAGCATGACCACAGAACTGGATATCGATCTGGCCGCCTGTGCAGACACATTGGCCGCGATCAGGTCGCTCGGTCGGCTGACGACCGCCGTGCACGCTGACGTGGCCGATGAGGATCCCTTTACTGCAGCGGTGCGAAGGTTAACGACGCTCTGAGCCCCGCCCTAGTACTTATCAACAATGCCGGTCTGATGCGCCCTCGTGTAGCCCAGAAAATGAGCCTGTCCGAATGGAACCTGATGATCGATGTGAATCTGCGCAGGACATTCCTGATGTCCAGAGCGGTTGTGCCAGCAATGCGCAACAGTGGCTTGGGGCGCATAGTGAATATCTCTAGCACTGCTGCCCTGGGGCTGTTTGGTGGCGCGAACTATGCGTCGGCAAAAGCCGGGATTCAAGGCCTGATCAAAACCCTGGCGCTTGAGCTGCGGCGTTAGGGGTCACGGTAAACTCGGTAGCGCCGGGCTTTTTGGTCACGGGCTTAACGCGCAAGACTGCCGAAAACGCCGGTGTCACTATTGAGGATATGGAGCGTTCAATGATTGCAGAGATCGCCGTTGGCCGCGTGGGCAATCCGGAGGATATCGCCCACGCCATCTCGTTTTTTGTGGCTAAGCAGTCGTGTTTCGTTTCCGGACAGGTGCTATATGTTGCCGGAGGACCGAAAGCCTAAACAGGCGATTTTTCTATTTTCTGTTCACACAACCTATAGCCGACGTTAGTGGGAATACGCAGAAAAAGACCTGATGTCTCCTTGTCGAGTCGTGGCGTGACCGGAATCACCGATCTGTCGAGCGCGTCGCTGATAACCTGCGCAACATTCTTGCAGAGGCTCATGCGGTGCAAATTACAGATGGTAGGTAACAACGCCGTAAAGTGCCCGCTGTCTATGAGTTCAAGGGCCTTGGCAGGCCGCAGCCCGTTGACAGAAATCGATTCATGGCCGTCCTCGATAGCCAGTTGCTCCGGCGGGGCGACAGCCAGAAAGAAATGTGTATCAAATCGCCTTGGCATAAAGTCAGGCGTGACCCAGTTGGCGTAATGAATCAGCTTGTCGCAGGCCAGTAGCAGGTTTTCCCTCGACAGAAACTGGGCAAGAGAGATATCTCCTCCCTGAAGCAGGCCGCGGTAATGCTCCAGCTCCTCCGCTCGAGTTGCGCTCACCATTTCCGTCTGCTCCACTTCGCGCGCCAGCAAAATCGCACATTCTTCGAAAGTCTCGCGGATTGCCGTTACCTGCAGAGTCGCCGGCCCACCGGATGCGAGCGCCCTGACGAGCTGTGGAGCCAACTCGGGTTCGTCATCCATAAGATCTACTCGGCCGCCGGGGAAAACCAGAGCGCCAGGCGCAACGCCGCTTTTTTCATGACGTTTCAGGAGCAGAACCTCAAAACCCCCGGGAGCGTCTCGTAACAAGACCAGGGTGGCTGCCTTCTCTAGTGGGGCAACACCGCCGCCGTTGGCACTACCCATTGATGATTGCAACAGCGCGGGTCCATCCTGCCGACGCGCCCCGAATCTTACAGGGGAAACAGGAAACCTCAAATCCACTGGCGGGGAGTACTTCCAGATTGTGTAATTTTTCCAAATGGCAGTACCCAATGTCCCTTCCGGCTTTGTGTCCCTCCCAGATCAGACCGGCGTCGCCGGTTTCCTCATAGCGCTTACCCGTGTGGACAAAGGGTGCATCCCAACTCCAGCCGTCGGTACCGGTTACCCGTACCCCACGCTCCAGCAGGTACATTGTTGCTTCATAGCCCATGCCGCATCCCGAGGAGACATAATCATCCTCACCGTAGCGTTGCCCTGCGCGAGTGTTGATCAGTACAATTTCCAACGGTTGAACGTCGTGCTCGATCCGTTGGAGCTCCTCTGCAACATCTGCAGCAGTCACGACGTAACCATCCGGGAAATGACGGAAGTCCAGCTTTACACCCGGCTGGTAGCACCAATCGAGCGGCACCTCATCGATAGTAATAGCTCGCTCACCGTGGTCCATGGTGGAAGCAAAATGGTAAGGCGAGTCAAGGTGCGTGCCGTTGTGCGTGATGAGCTCGACTTTCTCGATCGCCCAGCCTTCTCCATCCGGGAGGTCAGCCGCTGCCAAGCCAGGGAAAAATCCGGTGATTTCAGGCAGGGAGTCTTTATGATCAATGTAATGGATTTTTGGCTGGTATCCAGGCGGGTCGGAAATCACATCGTTTTCAAAGAAAATCGATAGATCAATGATTTGTCGGTTCATGGTTTGGCCCCGTCTATTGTGCTAACTTCCCACCGCGAGCAAGCTGCTCAAACGGGTCACGCCGCTGCATTCAGATACCTTGCAGGCAGTCCCATCGAAATGATGAGCAAACGGGACTTCTACATATCGTTGTGGCCGTTACTTATTTGGCCTGAGCTGCCTCCTGTGAGTGAGGCTGACATTTTCCACACATATGTTGAAATTAACAAGGGCTTCTCTCCTGTGATTGGCGCGCCGCGTCCTGCTAGCGTGGTGGTAACCAGTCGTAAAAAACTAAAGCAAGGCAGCTTATCAGAGGCGATAGAAATGAAGAATAAGTCCAGCGGGATAGGACGCCGGCGCGCGGCAGCCAAGGCATACCAGGCTCCCAAGTACGAAAAGCGGCGCGAGGAAATCTACGAGGCTGCTGCGCGTGTATTTAATCGCAAAGGTTTCAGTGGAACGACCGTCAGTGCTGTCGCCAAGGAGTTAAGCATTGATCGCGCTTCGCTTTACTACTATATATCGAGCAAAGAGCAGCTGTTCGACGAGCTGATTCGTGAAGTTTCAGACGCCAACGTGGCGATGGCACAGGCAATTGCCGCGAGTAAGGAATTGCCCTCCGCTAAATTGCGGCAATTGATTGTCGAGCTCATGGAGTCTTATGCCCGCAACTACCCTATTCTCTACATTTACATTCGAGAGGATCTGGACGAAATCAAGGACACACGTTCGGAGTGGGCGAACTACATGCGGCGGGTCAACCGTGAGTACGAGGGGGCGGTGATTGACATTATCCAGGAGGGCTATAAGACCGGTTGTTTTCAGGATGTTGGTAATGCCAAGGTCGTCGCCTACGGCATTATTGGTATGGTGGGCTGGACAAACCGTTGGTTCAAACCAAAAAAAGCAGATATTTCCGCGAGCAAAATAGGTCGCATCTATGCAGACATGGTCATCGGTGGCCTGGCCTGAACTACCTTGCCCACTTAACAGCCTTTCACCCGGTGGCCGGTGTTGGTAACTATGTAATCCGCTTGGTCTGCCTTTGTTATTGTAAATACAGGGACACACGCTCCATGCTCGCACCAGTTCAGTTAGGAAAAAGTGGCCTGCAGGTTTCGCGGCTGGGTTTGGGGACCATGAATTTCGGTGTGCTTGGGCAGGGTAATCCCCTCAGAAAATAGCGTCGATCCAACAACTTAATAAGAGACATCGCTGCCACCCTTCTTGACGCGTTAATCAACCGCTCAGTGATGGTTGCTGTCCAGCGTTAAAAGAGGTGAAAGCACCGCTTTAAGCAACGTTAGATGGCCGGCGGACAGCGCGTCGATGTCCTCATTCCCTGCAGAATATATGGGGCTACTATAATCACACCGAGGTTCAAAAAAGAGACTATCGCGCACTGCAAATCAACTTTTTATCAAGAAACTGCCATCACAACCAGCATCGCCACACTGAAAATTAGATGCGCCTGGGTACTCAAATTTAATATCACATGACAATGTTTCGCTTAGCCGCGCAGTATCAAAGTCGCTGTTTGCATTGCTGCCAAACTTGGGGGCATCAACAAACCACATCGTTGAACCAGAATCGGGTGGTGGGCCGTACATGCCAGCGGATCGAATACCAGGTGAAGCCGCACGGACAAGTAGGCCCTCTCCAGATCCAGCCGTTAGAAATACTGGACCACCATCCATATCGATAAAACGTCGCTTAACCGCCTGAGGAAGACTTGCCGCAGTTTTAAATGCGGGACTTCTCTGCGCGAGCCAATGCTTGGTCTGTGCAAGCCAGACATCTGGGCGTAAAGGCCTCTCCTCAATTTCCAGCGCAGCACTCACGCCTTCGGCACGTGACAAATGGCTAGTGAGCAGATCATGCTCCACAACATGCAAACAAGCCGGTACAGATAGCGCGGCAAGCTTCTGTCTCGCATGAAAAGCAATGGCGGCCTGATACCCGTCACGGTAAGGATCTCCAGCCTCCAAAAACCCCAAGCAGGTTCGAAGCATGAACGATAAATTCTGGTTTGGAGGAACTAGCCGTGATGTCGATGAACGCTCGTAAAAAGAAAAGAATAACGCCTGATCTCGGATACGGCTCCAGATCCGCATTAAGTGACTACCGTCTCACCCTGCAGCTTGTGGTGCCAGGTATTTGCTCAGTAGATGTTGCTGTTCCTCCTCCGAAAAAATAGCCAGGCCGTCCAGAAGCAATGAGGTAACGCGATCTGGTTCACGAAGCGCCAGTATGCGATCCATAAAGATGGAACGTATCAATACCCAGTGCCGTAATGGCCTCAAGTAAACTGTCGGAGAAATCGGAGATCGGTAGAAAGCGGTCGGCCGGAGGATCGCTAGCGCCATATCCCGGGGTTTCAAACGCTATACAGCAATAATCTTGGCTGAGCGCGGTCATCAGCGGGATTAATGATGTGGGCGAACGCGGAGACTCACGTAGCAACACAACAACAGGGCCTGCTCCCATCGCACGCCAGTGTATAAAGCGGTTGTCGCGATTGACTACAAACCCACGGCGCATAATCATTTGAATCCTAAGTTATCTGGCGATGCCAAGTGAGCCGGATCTAGATGGGTTTTAATTGCAACGACTAAATCGGCTACTGGCTCAGCCAAGCGAGATCTGTAGGGGTAACTTTTGCCTAACTGCGCATGCAGAGCACCCACCGCATCAAGTTCAGACACTAGCTCAGCGCGATATTGCGCAACTAATTCGGTCCGCTTTAATGACACGTCTGTCCACTCCGCATTGTTTTGATCAAAAATATCGCCCGCATGCTTATGTGCGGGGAGTAACGGCGCGGGCCACATAAACATCGGCTCTAACACCGCACACTTCCCAGGCCAAGCCAAGATTAACCAAGAGGTTTCAATATCATTCGCCTCAAACTGACTTTGCTTATTTTTGAAGAATTTGACAGTAGCCGATGCGTAAATACTCAACTTAGATAGCGGCCCGATAGCATGTATAGGAACCCAGCGCTGTCCCGTTGGCCCCAACATCTCCCTTAAAGAATACGAGCGAGACTGCATGATGGCCGGCAATGCAGCGGAAACTCGGACCGCAGCTTTATCTAATGCAATCGCATCAACCTGCGATGCCACTCGGCTAGCTTCGTCGGCGCCACAGGCTTCGATAATAACGTGAACACAGGCGAACTTGTCTCGAATCTGGCGGGGACCAAAGGCTGACTGCACCAATGATCCCGCGCGCCTAGAAAAATAGCCTATTCCACCGCTAGCGCTAAGACTCTTGAGTGCCGTGTTAATTTTCTCTTTAGTGGGAATTTGAGC
>Ga0233438_10004280_pt1 | contig 12639 bp, 7 predicted proteins | sample SI_123_September_FD_182720 | JGI IMG/M metagenome (GOLD analysis project Ga0233438, IMG submission 182720) | Seawater microbial communities from Saanich Inlet, British Columbia, Canada - SI_123_September2016_10_MG | ecosystem: Environmental > Aquatic > Marine > Inlet | place: Canada: British...
TGGATGACGAGGAATAGAGTCCATGTCCTTAAAGATAATAGCCCATGGTAGGCCTTCACTTGCGGGCTTTCCAATCATTTCAGAATTAAAAAAATTACCAACTCTGATAAAAATTGCCCCCAATGCACAAGGAATTACAACACGATCTAAAATCCACAAAACAGAACGTTTAAGGATTTTTTTATTGTAAATATACATGGAAATAATCATCCCAATTGCTGCTCCATGACTAGCCAAACCTCTAAACCCTGTAAATCCAAAACCTCCGCTAAATTTGAACGGTAAGAACACACTCAAAAAGTCTTCTCGAAACAATTCTGCTTGATAAAAAATGACATGACCCAATCGCGCTCCAATCATGATGCCCAAAACAGAATACATAAACAAGCTGTCCATTTTACTTTCCGATTCTCCTTCATTTTTGTAGATTTTTTTCATGATTTGCAGTCCAAAAATGAAAGCAATCATCCACATTATGCTGTAGTAGTGGATTTTAAAGTCACCAAAAAGTCTAATCCCGTCAGACGCTGGTTCCCATACAATTTGTAAAAAAGTCATAGTATATTATTTTGATTGTAAATATAAAGAAATGAAAAGGAACAAAAGCTGCATTGATTTTAACTAATCTTTATTTTTTGGGACAGGATCATACCCTGAGCCACCCCATGGATGGCATCTGAAAACACGTTTAGTTCCTAAAAAAAGCCCTTTCAAAAAATGATGTTCTTCAAGAGCTTCTATGCAGTATTGAGAGCACGTTGGTTGAAATCTACAACGTGCCGGTAATAGTGGAGAAATCCATTTTCGATATCCTCTAATTGCTGCGATAAATCCTCTTTTTAGCAAAGTCATGAACTTATTCTATAGAGAAAGTTGTGCCGTCTTTTCCGTCTTTCAGTTGGATTCCAATTTCGGCCAATTGATCGCGTATTTGGTCAGAAAGAGCAAAGTTTTTTTGTGTTCTCGCTTCATTTCGCATCGAAATAAGAAGTTGAACAGTATCCGAAAGTTTGTCGCTGGAAGAATCGGTTGAAATATTTTTTAGTCCCAATATGTCAAAAACAAAAGCATCTAGCGTTTGCTGGAATGTTTCGAGATCTTCTGCGTCAATATTGTTTGTTCCGTCTTTTATTTGATTGATGTATTTTACCGCACTAAAAAGTTCTGCGATTAAAATGGGCGTATTAAAATCATCATTCATAGCGTTGTAACAGCGTTGTTTCCAAGCTGAAACATCAAAATCGGATGAAGCTTTAGATGCTGTCAATGATGGCAGTATATTGAGTGCGTCCATCAGTTTTTGAAATCCTTTTTCTGAAGCTAGAAGCGCATCGTTACTAAAGTCTAATATGCTTCGGTAATGTGCCTGCATCATAAAAAACCGAACAACAGAGGGCGAAAACCCTTTCGAAAGTTTATCAGTGTCACCACTAATAATTTCTGCTGGTAAAATATTATTTCCTGTAGATTTGGCCATTTTTTGACCATTTAATGTCAGCATATTGGCATGCATCCAATACTTGACAGGATTGTGGTTGTGCCAGGCTTTTGCTTGTGCAATTTCACATTCGTGGTGTGGAAATTTCAAATCTAAACCTCCTCCATGAATATCAAATTGTTCTCCTAAATACTTAGTACTCATTGCAGTACACTCCAAGTGCCAACCAGGAAAACCAATTCCCCATGGTGATGGCCAGCGCATAATGTGCTCTGGTTCGGCTTTTTTCCAAAGGGCAAAATCTTGTGGGTTTTTCTTATCAGATTGACCGTCAAGCGTTCGCGTGTTGTGCATCAAATCTTCTATTTTACGACCACTCAAAATGCCATAATTATTGGATTCATTATATTTTAAAACATCAAAATATATAGATCCATTGGCTTCATAAGCAAAACCGTTATCAATAATTTCTTTTATGATTTCAATTTGTTCTACAATATGACCCGTAGCGGTGGGTTCTATACTCGGCGGTAGAAAGTTGAAAGCATTTAGGGTGTTGTGAAAATCTACAGTGTACATTTGAACCACTTCCATGGGCTCTAGTTGTTCTATTCTTGCTTTTTTTGCAATGCGATCTTCACCCTGGTCTGCATCATTTTCCAAGTGTCCGGCATCTGTAATGTTTCTTACATAACGAACTTTGTAGCCCAGATGCTTGAAATAACGAAATATCATATCAAATGACATGAAAGTTCTAACATTACCTAAATGGACGTTGCTATATACTGTGGGCCCACAAACATAAAGCCCAATGTGTCCCTCGTTTATTGGAGTAAAATGTTCTTTTTTTCCACTTATGGAATTATAAATTTCAATTTGGTGTTCCTCAAATAATTTCATTTGATGGCCAGTGTATTTAGAATTTGGTGTCTAGTTGAATGTAATCCAAAAACTCTCTTTTCGTTTCTTTATTTTTGAATTTTCCACCAAATTCACTTGTTATTGTGCTGCTTTCAATGTCTTTTATGCCTCTGGAATTTACACAGAGGTGTTTGGCGTCAATTACACAGGCAACATCTTGAGTGTTTAAGACGTTTTGTAATTCTTTTACAATTTGAATTGTGAGACGTTCTTGTACTTGTGGTCTTTTGGCATAATAATCAACAATCCTGTTGATTTTGGACAGTCCAACAACAGTACCATTAGAGATGTATGCAACATGCGCTCTTCCAACAATGGGGAGTAAGTGGTGCTCACAAGTAGAGTAGAGAGTGATATTTTTCTCTACAAGCATTTCACCATAATTATATTTGTTTTGAAATGTAGAAGCTTTGGGCTTTTTTTGCGGATCGAGACCACCAAAAATTTCATTGACAAACATTTTTGCAACTCTGTTTGGAGTACCCCTAAGGCTATCGTCTGTAAGATCCAACCCTAGAGTTTCCATTATGTGCTTGACATCGTCTTTTATAAGTTCAATTTTTTCTTGATTGTTCAGTACAAAAGCATCGTCGCGAACTGGTGTATTGGAAGCTGTTCCAATATGATTATCACCAAGGTTGTCCGTTTCACTAGAGTTTATTTGTATTCCCATTGATTTGATTAAATAATTGTAATTGCAAAGATAGTTATTTTCTCTCTTTGAAAGTCTAATTTATTATTATTAACAGTTTTTTAGAGATAATTAAAAATAATTATTTATTTTTATAACTGCTGATTTTTAATACTTTAGCACAAATTAAACCAATTTTACCACTTAGGTATAGCATATGGAAACTTTCTATATGACCCATGCTTTTGTGTGCCAATTTAACTTTTATGAGAGCATTATTTTTCAATATTGTCTTTTGTGTATTGTTGTCATTTTCCTGTTTCGGGCAAAATGATAATGCAAAAAAGAATACTCTTGGTGTTATAAAATTCAACACCAACACTCAAACTCCATTTTCCAGCAACGAACTCAATAAACTTCAAGAGGTTTATGGTGCTGCGCTTTCCACAGAAATTTTAGATCGTCCAAATCGTGTTTTGGGGATTAAAGAAATTCTTAGAAATAGAGTTTCAATAGAGGAGATTTCTAATCCTAATCAACAAAAGCCGTGTCCACTGCTATCAGAAATTCCACTTTTTGATGCCTTTGTTTCTAATTTAAAAAGAGACCAATTTTTTGATCCAAACACTTTCAATCCTTTAAAATACAATTTCCCATTTCTCCGTAGAGGATATCAAATGTATCGTGTAGATCAAACCAACTACTTCATTTTGATCAAGCCGCAACACTATAACAATTAATTAGCCATGAAAAAAATTACACTAATTATACTTTTGATTGTATTCTCTGGGCTTTATGTTTCAGCACAGCACCGTACTTGCGGCATGGAAGAGCATATGGAGGAGCTCATGAAAGACCCTGTTTTTGCTAAACAATGGGCCGAAAATCAAAAAAAGTTTAATGCTGAATTGTTGCGAAGACAAAACATTCAGCAAAGATCCATCATGGATGAAATTGTCATACCTGTTGCTGTTCATTTTCCAGAAGCACAAGAAACAGATCGTGCATGTTTGGAAGCACTAGCACAAAATCAAATTGATATCCTAAACGGCGATTACACTGCAACAAATGCAGATGCTAACCTTTGGAACGTAGCAAGTGCTTTCTATCCTGGTGTAAATCATGGCGTTGCTAATATAAAATTTTGTATTGCAACTTCAAATCATCCCGACAATACAGATGATGACTTAGTTGAGGGTGGTCCAGCAGTTACTATTGGTTATGATTTTCAATACAATCCAGTTAATGGATTTGCTCAAGATCCGCTGTGGGCTGGATACATGAATTTTTTAATTAGAGATATTGGTGGTGGATTACTTGGCTTCTCACCCTTAGGAGGAAGTATTGCAAATGGTAATGCAGTAACAATGAATCTCGGTGCCTTTGGTTCTGGAGCAGGGTGCCCCGGCTCTGGCATTGTTCCAGGTGCGCCATATGATTTAGGGCGTACGGTCACCCACGAATTAGGACATTTTTTTAACTTACAACATCCATTTTCGGGCTCCTGTGCAACAGATGATGGTATTGCTGATACACCAAACATAATTGATCCCAATTATGGCTGTCCAAATCCAGGTACCATTGATGGATGTGTTGATGGCGAATTTGCACTTACCATGAGTTATATGGATTATGGGAATGATGCTTGCTTGTATATGTTTTCTGAGGGACAAACCGATGTTGTAGATGCTTATGTGGCAGGATTAGAAGCCCAATTTAAACCAAATACAATTCCAGTATGTGTCGAAACTCCAGTATATACAATGACCGACGGCTCGATAGATACGTGTAACGGACTTTTTTATGATTCTGGCGGTGCTACAGGTAATTATTCTGACAATGAAAATTACACTTTTACCATTTGCCCTGACACCGATGGTCAAGTTATACAACTTGACTTTACCTCTTTTGAAACACAAACAAATGCGGATATCTTAAGCATTTACAACGCTAGTGATGCAACAGATCCAGCTACACTTATAGGAGATTTTTCGGGCTTCAACGCTGATGATAGCCCAGGAACAATCATTGCTACTGGTACAAATCCAACTGGATGTTTGACAATTGTATTCACAAGTAGTCCAGGTGCAAGCTTTTTAGGATGGCAAGCCAATATTTCTTGTCAAGATCCTCCTGCAGAATGTCAAACTATTTTATCACAATTGGATACAGCATCTCCACAGCCAAATGAAGAAGGTTTCATTCTTGTGTGTCCTGGAGAAGAAATCACCTTATCAGGAAGTGGTACTTTTTCAGAGCCCGGAGGCGGAGATGGTGCCACATACCAGTGGGAAACAGGTGACGGTACTGTTATTGATGGTCAAACCGCAACGTTTTCATTTGATGAACCAGGTGTTTATGTCGCTAATTTGAATGTATGGGATACTAATACTAGTATTTTTCCAGAAGGTTGTAGAAATACAAATCTCATTAATCAAATTATAAAAGTCAGTACCACCCCTGACTTTACAGGAACTAGGCCAGCAGTAAATCCACTTTGTTATGGCGATACAACAACCATAACGCCTGTAGTGACCCCAACGCCTTATTTCAATGAATGTACACCACCAGAAAGTGAAGTAACTTTTTTACCCGATGGCAGTGGTGTTTCATACGAAACTTCAATAATTGTAGATTGCTTTGAATCTGACCAAACACTAGATGACATCAGTCAATTAGTCGAGATTTGTTTGGAATTAGAGCATTCTTACTTAGGGGATTTAGATATTGAAATTATCTCACCAACTGGTCAAATAGTTGTTTTACAAAATCAAGGCGGTGGTTCTGCTAACCTTGGTATTCCATGGGCTACATCTACAGTAGATGGAGAATCTACTAACACAACCCCTGGGGAAGGTTCTTTGTATTGCTTTGTTCCAGATGATTCTTATCCTACCTTGGTAGATGGGATAGAATCAGGTGGTAGTTTTCCGTCTGGAGATGGTCCTGGTGAATATACAGATTCTTTCGTACCTGCAGGAACCTATTCTTCTGATGAGTCGCTTGACGGACTAATAGGATCGTCCTTAAATGGAAGTTGGACCATTAGAATAACAGATAATATCGGTGCAGATAATGGTTATATTTTTTCTTGGAGCTTAAGTTTTGATCCTACCATACAACCTCCAAATCTTTCATTTACCCCTGAAATTGTATCAGGGTATTGGGACGATGATCCAACAATTACTGATACCAACGGCGATACGATTACAATTGCGCCTGACACTGATGGTCAATTTTGTTATACTTACACTGCTGTTGATAATTTTGATTGTGAGTATTCTTATGAAGTTTGTGTCGATGTCCTTCCTGAAATTATTTATGATACACCAACAGATCTTTTCATTTGCGATCAACCGGCACCACCATATATTTTTGATTTATCCCAAAACGAACAACTCATGCTTGTGCCAACTCCAACACCTGATGATTATGTAGTTACATTTCATAATTCTTTGGAAGATGCAGAAAATGATGCTAATGCTATCGATGATATCGTTAATTATGATGGAGTTGATCAAGAGGAGATTTTTGTTAGATTCGAATATTTGGATTCAAATTGTTTTGAAATAGAATCATTCCTTCTCAAACTCATAGATTTACCTCAAATATTTCCTGCAGATGACTTAATTTTATGTGATGATTTAAACAATGATGGTGTAGAGGAATTTGATTTAGAACAACAAACACTAGATATTTTAGGAACACAATTACCAACCGATTATGTTGTTACCTATCATTCAGATTTTGCAACCGCTGAAGCGGGAACAGATAATTTAGCAAGTCCATATTTGAGTACTTCAAACGATCAAGAAATTTATGTCCGAGTAGAAAGCGCCGGAGGAGGTGGCTGTTTTATAGTTTCCCCCGATCCTTTATTCAATTTAATCGTCAACAACAAAGCGACTGCCACAGCGCCATCAGATCTATCGGATTGTGATGCTAGTGGTACAGCTGCACTGGAGTCCACATTTGATTTAGACCAACAGACAGCTACCATTTTAGGAACTCAGGATCCTACAACTTTTACGGTTACTTATCATGCTACACCGGAAGAAGCAAATTCTGGCGCCAACCCTTTAAGCAGTCCACTGACGACAACGACTCGAACAATTTATGTTCGTGTAGAAGAAGATGGATTGCCAGATTGCTATGAAACAACACAGTTCGAAATCACCGTCAATCCAAGTCCAGAGGTAGCAGATCAAAACACAACGATTTGCAGTACCTCTACTGTAGATCTCATCTTAGGAGATGATGCAGACGGCCCATCGGTAGCGAGTTATGAGCTTACCGCCATTACACCCGCTTCGGGCTTAGTGGCCGATGCTGCGAATGCCACCGTAGGAACAACTTTAGCATCAGATGCCATTGCCTTGGATGTCTGGACCAATGCCACAACGACAGCATTAGATGTTGTGTATAGTTTTATTCCATATGATGCTATTGGTTGTACAGGTGCAGTCTTTACAGTTACTGTAACGGTCAGTCCAGAGCCAGAGGTAGCAGATCAAAACACAACGATTTGTAGTGCATCCGCTGTAGATCTCACCTTAGGGGATGATGCAGACGGCCCATCGGTAGCGAGTTATGAGCTTACCGCCATTACACCCGCTTCGGGCTTAGTGGCCGATGCCGCGAATGCCACCGTAGGAACAACTTTAGCATCAGATGCCATTGCTTTGGATGTCTGGACCAACACTACGACGACAGCACTTGATGTTGTGTATAGTTTTGTGCCAGTATCTTCGGACAATTGTACAGGGGCAACCTTTACAGTTACAGTGACAGTTAATCCAGAGCCAGAGGTAGCAGATCAAAACACAACGATTTGTAGTGCATCCGCTGTAGATCTCACCTTAGGGGATGATACAGACGGTCCGTTTGTAGCGAGTTATGAGCTTACTGCCATTACACCCGCTTCGGGCTTAGTGGCCGATGCTGCGAATGCCACCGTAGGAACAACTTTAGCATCAGATGCCATTGCCTTGGATGTATGGACCAACACCGCTACGACACCACAAGATATTGTATATAGTTTTGTACCAGTATCTTCGGACAATTGTACAGGGGCAACCTTTACAGTTACAGTAACGGTCAATCCAAATCCAGAGGTAGCAGATCAAAACACAACGATTTGCAGTACCTCTACTGTAGATCTCATCTTAGGAGATGATGCAGACGGTCCGTCTGTAGCGAGTTATGAGCTTACTGCCATTACACCCGCTTCGGGCTTAGTGGCCGATGCTGCGAATGCCACCGTAGGAACGACTTTAGCATCAGATGCCATTGCCTTGGATGTCTGGACCAATGCTACGACGACAGCATTAGATGTTGTGTATAGTTTTGTACCAGTATCTTCGGACAATTGTACAGGGGCAACCTTTACAGTTACAGTAACGGTCAGTCCTTTGCCAATACCAGAGCCCGTAATTATTCCTTCTCAGTGTGATGATGATACGGATGGATTACAGACTTTTGACATGAGTGGAGTAGCCTCTCAGGTGGTTGGGACACAGGCGGACATGGTCGTGAGTTATCATGCTACACAGCAGGATGCCGAAGATAGTATTAACGCATTAGGTAATAGTATTACCACTACGGAGCCCGACGTACAAACGATTTATATTCGTTTGGAGAACAGCTTAACGGGCTGTTATGCTGTAAGCACAACACAACTGGTGGTTGACGCATTGCCGGTTGTGAATTTGGAGGACAATTATGTTATTTGCTCGGACACATCTAGTGGAGGAATAGATTCAGTAGAGGTAGATCCAGGGCTTTCGTCAGCGATTTATAGTTTTATATGGCGAGATGAATTTGGAGCGATATTGAGTACAGCTTCGACCTATACAGTTGATCAGGGCGGCATTTATAGTTTAGAGGTGAGTTATTCGAATTCATCCACAGCTTGTTCTGCGCCTTTAGAGATTTTCACGGTGAGTGAGAGCGGCCCCCCAGCGGTGGTTGTTGATGTTTTAACAGAGGATTTTGCAGACACTCATGTGGTTATGGCAACGGCAACAGGCACAGGGATTTATGAGTTTAGTTTAGATCAGGGGCCATGGCAGGATAGTGGAACTTTTATTGGGGTTACGCCAGGCGAGCATGCGATTAATGTTCGCGATGTTAATGGTTGTGGGACTACAGTTATGCCTTTTTCAATTGTAGATTACCCAAGATATTTTACTCCAAATAATGATGGTTATCACGACACGTGGAATATTAATAGTTTAAACTCACAAGCTAACGCAAAAATTTATATCTTTGACAGATATGGTAAATTGCTCAAAGAGTTAAGTCCAGCTGGAGACGGTTGGGATGGAACTTTCAACGGACGCCCAATGCCAACAAATGATTATTGGTTTTTGGTGAATTATAATGACTTGACTACTGGAGAGCCTAAACAACTTAGAGCCAATTTTAGTTTGAAAAGGTAGTAATGTAAAACAAAAAAAGCCCAGCACACGCTGGGCTTTTTTTTAGACTAACTCAAGTTAAAGGTCCATACTTAAAGTAAGTGAGAATATGGAGTTTTTATTATTGATAGAAACAGCATCAAGTGAGCCATTTTCATAAAGTTGTTGTCCTCTTTTTTGTTCCGTGTTTTCATAGGCTAGATCCAACCTTGTATAGCCGAAATTATAACCAATTCCTAGAGAGAAACCAGTTAAATCACCCGTAAAACTTGTGTCTTTGTAAGGACTTTCTTCAAATCGGTAACCTCCTCTAAAACTAAAATTTTCATACCTCAACTCAGCACCAAATTTATAAGCGTTAGCGACTTTAAAAGTATTATTAATGTCATTGCTAAGAGCACTATCCAATTGAGTATTGCCAGTGTCAAAACTCATATTAGCATAATTTTTACGTGCATAATCAAAACTAATGAGTCCAGTTTTTCCTAAGATATATGCCAAACTTCCTGTGATTTTACCTGGTGTTTTTAAATTATATTCTGGAAAAATATTAACGATGTTTGGATTTACAGTAAAACCGTCATTGTCTGCATCGTTAAACGTTGATAAATACTGTGTTGTTTCTTCTCTCAGTGTGAGCCATGTAGGAGATTCATAACTAAACCCAGCACGCAGCTCATCTGTTAATTTCACAATAGTTCCGAGTTGAAGTGAAAAACCTTCACCTGTTGTGTAGAGTTTGTTTTCAAAATTAACCTCATTGACTGTTGATCCAGCATTACTATTTTCTTCATAGAGATACGTGCTTTTTTCAAAATCAATAAAATGAGAATTTAAATTTAATCCTAAGCTGATAGATTCATTGTATTGAAACGCAATATTACCCGAAAATTTACCGTTGTGCCCCCTTGATTGGTAATCAAATTCTTGATAAAAATTTCCTCCTACTATGTTTGAGGTGTAAACGGAATTATTGTCGTCATTATTGTCGCCTGGCTCTAAAATTCCACCTTCGTAGCCCAAAAAAGCTTGCTGGTATTGATAGCCATAACTAGCCCCAATATCTCCATAGGCTTGCGTTACTGTTTCTCCATCGAGTAAACTAATATCACCCAGTTTTAATCCATTTGCATTTTCTAAAAAATAACTTGAAATGGAACTACTTGTCGTTCCAGAGGCAAAAAAGCGCGTGTTGTAATTTTGTAGTTGTTCATAAAACAAACTCACCACAAACTTATTCCATAAAGACTTGCTGTTATTATTTTTAAATACGAATGCTGCTCCTAGTTGATGTAAGTCAAAATTATTTTTTGTTCTATTAACAGTTGACCCCCCAAAAAAAGCATCATTAGAAATACTATTGTTGGAAACGGATATTGCGCCTTGGCTTCTATTAAAGATTGCTGCACCCGCTGGATTGATACTAATGGCAGAAATATCGCCACCAAGAGCACCAAATGCACCAGCCATAGCTTTATAGCGCGCAGTCCCTTGAGTTTCACCACTTGAGTATCTTAGGCAATCGCTTAAATATTGAGCGCTAATAAAATTAAAGGAAATAAGGCATAAAAAGGTAACAAAAATTCTATTCATTCTGCTTTTTTTAAAATTAAATATTTGGTTAATTTCTTCTACGTGAAGTTGATCCTCCCCTAGATCTTGTCGTACTACCGCTTGATCTCATAGTCCCACCTGACCTCGTTGTTGGTCTGGAGTAAGTTGGGCGAGTTGTTGTTCTTGTACTTCTTGTTGTTGTCGGTCTTGTAGTTCTAGTATTTGAACGAACAGATCTAGTTGGTTGCGTTGTTGTTCTTGTAGAGCGTGTTGTTGTTCTTGTGCCATTACTATTCCTGATAGAACGTGTTGTTGTGCTGCGTGTTGTATTGTATGAATTCCTTGACGCATTTGTACTTCGTGTTGCAGTCGAGCGCGTTCTTGAAACAGTACCAAGTGCACTTCGACTGGATAAACTACCTGATCTGTAACCTGAGTTTCTGCCCCTTGTGTTTCTGTAACCATTAATTAAAGCAACATTACGTCCTCTGTTGTAATAAAAGTTTCCAGCATAGCCATAAGGAGATTGCCAAGCGTTGTAAAAATAGGGATCCCAGAAACCAAAATTTTGGTAACCCCAATTCCAGCCCCAATTATTCCAGCCAACATTCCAACCCCAGTTGTTCCAGCCCCAATTGTTCCAGCCAACATTCCAACCCCAGTTGTTTCGTCCCCAGCGATTGCTGTAGAAAGGATAGCCCCAACCGACGTTCATAAAATAAGGTCTAGTTTGTACATTTATGACCACTTGAGAGTCACTATTTTGTCCCCATCCAGCATAATTTTTATCGTTTGTATTTTCAGTATTATTATATGAACCATTATAAGTATCAACATCCGTAAAAACAGCGGAACTATCATTACTGTATTCATTAGCTTTTCCTTTGAAATAATCCTTATAATAGCTATTGCCTTGGTTGTTTTCTGAAGTTTCAACAGTTTTTATTTCTGCGTAAACTTCATTTTCAGGAGCACCATAAATTCCATCCTCGGCCAAACCGACATATTGATATGACCCACACGATGCCAAAAGCAGAGTGCCAATTAGAGTAAAAATAACAGATTTTTGTTGCTGCAATAATGTAATAAATCTCATGACGGTGTAAATTAAATTGTTGGTCGTTTTAAAAATACTTAGTTTTGTGTAAAAATTTTCTATAAGCTACAACACAATAGTTGTGCCAAATTACAACATTATGGCTAAAAACCTTACAAAAAGAGCTGAAGACTACTCCAAATGGTATAACGAATTGGTTGTCAAAGCCGACTTGGCAGAAAATTCTGCCGTGCGTGGTTGTATGGTCATCAAGCCCTACGGCTATGCGATTTGGGAAAAAATGCAAGCAGAGCTCGATCGCATGTTTAAAGAAACAGGGCATCAGAATGCCTATTTTCCGTTGTTTGTTCCTAAAAGTTTGTTTGAAGCCGAAGAAAAAAATGCCGAAGGTTTTGCCAAAGAGTGTGCTGTTGTAACGCACTACCGTTTACAAAATGATCCAGAAAACCCAGGAAAACTTCGTGTAGATCCCAAAGCAAAACTAGAGGAGGAGCTTGTGGTACGGCCAACAAGTGAAGCTGTCATTTGGAATACCTATAAAGGTTGGATTCAATCCTATAGAGATTTGCCAATTCTGATAAATCAATGGGCCAATGTGGTACGTTGGGAAATGCGTACC
>Ga0233438_10004281_pt1 | contig 12639 bp, 18 predicted proteins | sample SI_123_September_FD_182720 | JGI IMG/M metagenome (GOLD analysis project Ga0233438, IMG submission 182720) | Seawater microbial communities from Saanich Inlet, British Columbia, Canada - SI_123_September2016_10_MG | ecosystem: Environmental > Aquatic > Marine > Inlet | place: Canada: British...
TACCATATTGATTAAAAAATGGTACTCCACTTAATGACACTCCAATTGATCCAAGTGGTGTGCTGGAAACTGAACTAGCAACCGTTGGTGATAAAGGAATATAGAATTTAAAATTTTGAGCAGTAATTATATTTGGATTTACATTCATTCCAGACTGAGGTGAGGAATAATTTGGATGACCAGTTCCCCAATAAGGACTATTATGATTTGGTACTCCAGTTGTTTCTACAATAACATAATCACCAGAAACATATACATCAGTGTAGGCATCAATAAATTTTGCGAATCCCATAGGGAGGTCAGTATTATTACCACCTGAGTTACCACCGCCATTATTATTGCCGCCTGTTCCGGTACCATCTGAATTATTATTAGTACCAGATGTTCCCATTGTAGTTGAAGCATCACAAGCCATTAAAGCCATAATACATAAAATTAAAATATTTTTTTTCATATTAATCCTTATCCCCATTATAAATTTCTGCTCATATTATAAAAATATTTGATCACAACTTAAAGTAGAATCTCTAAACGCCCATCAACGGCGCTGTTGGTGCTATAGCACTCTCAGCTACTCCAACAAAGAAGGAGGTGAATAAAATAAATAAAGATAATGCAATTAACATAACTACAAAAGCTACAATACAAACTCCCACAGCTCTTACTGTTGAAGTAAAATCTAATGCCTGCCTGACTGCCACTGTCATTGCAGCTAACTGCAGAATAACTACTAGTGGATCTATAAAAATTCCAATAATAGGCAGGAACTTAAATACAATTAGTAATCCTGGTGCATATGCAAAACCTAAAGTACGCAATAACTCTCCAGTATCAGATTCTGTCTCAGGTTCTGGCAATATTCTAGTACCGACAAATGCTATAAAAAATGCCCATATAAACCATCTAATAATACTTCCCAAAACGCCTTGTGCCAAGGCTATAGGTGCAGCAATTCCAGCAACTACAAATCCCTGCACTACAGAAACTAATGCCACTGTCATCATCGCTTGCCTTGTTAAAGACTTATCAGCTTCAACAGATTCATAGAATTCGACATTAAGCGTAATAGCTTTATATAATCTTTCAGCATAGCTCATTTTTTCTTCTCCTTATAAAATAAAATAAATGTTAATGCAGTTGATATAAATATTAACCATCCAATAATAATATGCTCTAAGAAAGGTTTATTATTCTCATTCATAGGTAAATCATAATATAGATAATCATTCATAACAAACATTCCAACTCCAATTACATACCATCCTAATAAAACATTTTTAAGGTGTTTCATAATAATGTCCTAAAGTGACCCCTCTATACAAGTCGTATCAAATCCACCTCTTGTATTGTAAATAGTAGTAATTTTTATTTTTGATGTCTCCAGGAGACTGCTAAGATCATCATATATGCGCTTAGTAGCTGCCTCTTGATAAATACCGACATTTCTAAAACTAACGAAATAATATTTTAATGATTTTAATTCTACGCATTTTTCTCCCTCTGGAAAATACTCAATTATAACATCGGCCAAGTCTGGAAGGCCGCTAAAAGGACATACCGCACTAAACTCTCTAGTCTTAGTTACAATATATTGTTTTTTGCTCTCAAAAGGGAATGATTCAAGAAAACCAGAATTAATATGATCTTCACTATCAAACGTAAATTCTTTTCCTTGTGCTTTTGCCATAATTATGCTCCTCTATACGTACATGAATAGCTAGGACCTTCACTAACAGTGACTCCAGTTAATCCAGATAGGTTTGGTTGTATTCTGTTCCAAATCCATTTCGCAATATGCTCTGTGGTTGGGTTAGAAAGTTCTTCTATATCATTTAAATACTTATGATCTAATAATGCATGAATTTCATCTTTATAAATTTTATCTATATCATAAAAATCGATAACCCAACCCTTGGATGAATCTATATCTCCAGATAATTCAACCACTACAGAAAATGTATGTCCATGTAATTGGGAACATGGATGGTCTACATCTAACATTATCAGCTTGCGCGCAGCATGAAATTCATATTTTCTTGTTAATTCAAACATATTATTTTATTCCTATTATTTTATGTGTTTGCAAACTTAATCTCCATAGCGGATTTTCGACACAATATGCTACACATTCCAAGATATTTTTTTGTAAATCTTTTCCATCCATAGGCTGTACGTAAAAATGCTTGAAATCTAACTCTTCAAATTGTTCTGGTGGAAAATTAGTTTGAGGACAAACTAGCTTTAATTCATCTCCTTCAAGTAGAACCAGTTTTGCATTCTTTTTTGGACTTACACAAATCCAATCAATATTATTTGGAGGTAACATCGTTCCATTTGTTTCTATTGCAATTTTAAACCCTTTTTTATGAAGCTCATCAATCAATAATTGATCTAATTGGAGCAAAGGTTCTCCGCCCGTGAATACTACAAATTTTTCATCTAATTCTTTTGGCCAGCATTCTTCTATTTTTGCAATCAAATCATGGCATGATGGATATTTTCCTCCATTTTCTCCATCAGTTCCAAAAAAATCAGTATCACAAAAAGTACACGTTGCCTTACTACGATCCTGTTCTCTTCCTGTCCATAAATTGCATCCAGAAAAACGACAGAATATTGCATTTTTACCTGTTTGGAATCCTTCTCCTTGCACAGTAAAGTATATTTCTTTGATACTATAACTCATTGATAAAGTGTAGGGTCAGGGATGTTTGACATATTGAAACCTTTTTTTCTTAAAATACATGCATCACATTCTCCGCAAGCTAGCCCTTTATCTGATGGATCATAACAAGAATGTGTATCTTTATAAGATACTCCAAGCTGATGTCCTTTTAAAATAATTTCTGCTTTAGTCATATTAATGAGAGGGGTATGAATCGTAATTTTTTTACTTCCTTGAGTAAATTTTGTTCCAAGATTGGCCATTTTTTCAAATGCTTCAATATACTCAGGCCTACAATCTGGATAGCCACTGTAATCCAGTGCATTTACTCCGATAAAAATATCATAAATATTATTTACTTCTGCATAGGCCAATGCATATGACAGAAAGATAGTATTGCGAACTGGAACATATGTTACAGGTATATCATTTCCAATTTCTTGATTTTTTGGAACAGCTATCTCATCTGTCAATGCAGATTTACCAAATTGCTTTAAATCAATATCAATCGTTTGAAACCTATGAACGGTATTATGTTGTGCAATTTTTTTTGCAGCATCTAGTTCAAACTTATGTCTTTGACCGTAATCAAAAGATAGTGCAAGAATATCAAATTCTTTTTTAGCAATCGCTAGTACAGTAGTTGAATCGAGACCTCCGCTCAACAATACTATACACTTAGGCTTCAATGATTTCATATGCTAGCAATTCTCAAGTGTTTCTTCAGCTAACATGTCTACAACCTGTTTGAAATCTTTTGTTTCTTGATACATCTTTAATTGTCTGTCTGCGCTTGTACCTTTTTCAAGCATTGTATAAATATATTTAATCTCTTTTTCAGTACCTAATTCTGCTGCAGCATCTTTTACTAAATCAAGCAACTCAGTAAATAAAATTTTTGTATCTGTCTCTTTTACAGCTCCCAAATCAATCATTTTTCCATTGATACCGTGTCGCATTGCTCTCCATTTATTCTCGGATATAAGAGATTGTCTGTAATCTCTCCAGCTAATATTTCGTTCACGATTACGAATCATTGTAGCAACAAGAGCTTGTATCAAAGCAGCAATTGCTATTACTTCATCTACCTTGGTTGTTGAATCGCACATTCTAAATTCTAATGTTGGAAACTTATAATGCGGTCTCATATCCCACCAAATTTTAGAAGGGCTATCAATAGATTTAGTTGTGATTAATTGATCTACAAATTCTTCATATGCTTTAGCAGAATCAAACGTTTCCGGTGGACCTGTTCTAGGCAAATCCTCGAAAACAATACCTCGATATGATTTGAAACCAGTATCTTGTCCTTGCCAAAAAGGAGAAGAGCTAGATAAGCTTAATATATGAGGAATAAAATATCTCATTTGATTCATCACATCAACCCTAAGATCTTTATCTGGAATACCGATATGCACGTGCATGCCAAAAATTAATAATCTCTTTGCAACATACTGCATACTATCATAAAGACCGTGATAGCGTTCTTTATCAGTGAGAACTTGATCTTTCCAGTGTGAATAAGGATGGGTTCCTGCAGCAATAATTTTGCAATTATTTGCTTCGGCATAGTTTGTCGCAAGTCTTCTCAATCGAATGACTTCTGCTCTTGCCTCTTTTATATTTTTGCAGACCTTACTAGTAACTTCTAGTTGAGATTTCAAAAATTCAGGAACCATACTATCTTTAACAAGCATTGCATCTCTCTCTAAAAATTCAGCAATATATGATGTTAGCTCACGTGTATCTGGATCAATAACCTGATACTCTTCTTCAATACCAACCGTTAATTCTTTTATATCCATAATTACATCTAATTTAAAAAAAAATAGCTTATAAGATTCATGATAAATAATTTGAAGCAAATGAAAAAATTGAAATATAAAAATATCAAATCTTTTTATTACCTAAGGCATGTTTTAGCAGCACTAGTTCCTAGGATATTTTATCGTTTACGATTACAGTCTGAGCTTAAAAGGATAAAATACTATGATAAAGAGTATATTTTTTCGCGATTAAACTACTATAATAAAAAAGAAAATAGATTTACAGTTTCAGAAAATTCTACAACAAATAAAAACTTTCGTCGTCTGCAGCTAGGTAACATTAAGGAAAATATAATTAAAAAAAATAAGGAAGTTAAAAAGTATACTACATATTTTTTTGATTTGTATAAGCTTTTCTCATTCTTTGATAATAAAAAGAAGTTAGACTTTATTTTTGGTGATATTACAAAAGCACAGAAAATCCCTACTATTGTTAAAAGTAGACCAATTATAAATAGTGACGATTCTATAATATTAAAATTAAATAAGGTTCGACATTTTCATTTCATCAATGATCATACAAAGTTCATAGATAAAAAAAATAAAGCAGTGTGGAGAGGTTATGGAGAAAACTCAAAAGCTAGACAGTATTTTTTAAAAAACTATCATCATATATCAATGTTTAATATTGGACAAACAGGTCCAGTATTAGATGCACCTTGGGTTAAAAATTTTATGCCAATCAGTGAGCAACTTGATTATAAGTTTATATTTTGTATTGAGGGAGTTGATACGGCAACAAGCATAAAATGGGTGATGTCTTCAAATTCTGTATGTGTCATGCCCAAACCAAAGTATGAAACATGGTTTATGGAAGGCGCTCTTCAACCTGATGTGCATTATATTGAAATAAGTGATGACTTCTCAAACGCAGAACAAAAAATTAAATACTTTATAGAGCATCCTAATAAAGCATTAAAGATCATTGAAAATGCACAAGCACATGTAGAGCAATTCAAACACCCTAAAAGAGAAAAATTAATTTCATTGATGGTGTTAGATAAATATTTTTCATTGTCTGGACAAAACAATGAATGATAGAAATATATCTATTCTTTTTGACGTTCAAGAGCTTTACTATTTACCTCAGTATCTTCCTGTATATCATGAATTTTTAGAGCGTAATCAAGGCAATGCTTTTTTTGTATTTCATCATGGAAAATTTGATACAATAATAAAGAGTATTATAAAATCAGAAAACTTGAATCACATATGGGTTGAAAATAAATCTGAGGCAAATGATTATTATAAAAAAGAAAAAGCTGATTGGATATTTTTTGGTAATACATTCCCATATCTTGATGAAGTTCATAAAGTAAGTAAAACGATTCAACTTGGTCATGGTGTTGGTCCAAAATCAAGTTATTATACCAAGTCAGATACTCCAACTACAGTAAGATTTGTTGAAGGAAAATATAGAACAGATCGTCTAAAGAGCATGTATCCTGATAATAATTTTGTTGATGTTGGATTTGCTAAACTCGATCCTATTTTGAATGGTAATGCACCTAAATTTGATTTAGAAAGCTTAGGATTGGATTCGCTAAAGAAAACTCTAGTATATGCCCCCACTTTTTATCCTAGCAGTATTGAAAGATTTCCAAAAAAATTTCCGGAGGACTTAAAGGATTTCAATATAATGATTAAACCGCATTACTTTTCTTTAAGTCAGGAAAAATACAAAAAGCAACGTCAGCTTCTTGAGTATTGGTCGGAATATGATAATGTTTATTTAGCAACAGTTACCGACTATTCACTCGTGCCATTTATGGCAACGGCGGATCTTCTTATGAGTGATGCCTCATCAGCAATTATCGAATTTGCTGCTATAGATAAACCGGTTATCTGGTGTAATTTTCTACAACTACGCTGGAATTATAGAGGAATTTTTGCTTATCGATTTAAAAATCGTATGGATAAAGATTACGATGAATATTCTAAAATAGCTGTTCAATCTGATTCATATGAAGCATTAAAAGACAATATCAAAGAACAGGTATTAAATCCGACTGCTTTTTCAAAAAAACGGCTACAGTACGCAAATAAGTTAGCAGGTTCATTGGATGGAAAAGCAAGTCAAAGAATAATAGATTATTTATTAGAAAATAAATAAGTATTTTTCCCTATGAAAAAAATTGGATATACAACAGGTTGCTTTGATTTATTTCATATCGGCCATTTAAATATATTAAAACGAGCTAGATTAGAATGTGATTATCTTATCGTTGGAGTTACTAGTGATGAACTCGCAACATCCGCAAAAAATAAGAAGCTTGTTATTCCATTCCAAGAAAGAATGGATATTGTTGAGTCAATTAAATTCGTTGACGAGGTCGTGCCGCAAACTAGTTATGATAAAATGGAAGCTTGGAATAATTTAAAGTTTGATAAAATGTTCGTTGGTGATGACTGGAAAGGAACTGATGCATGGAATAAAATAGAAAAAGATTTTGAACCATGTGGCGTTGAAATTATATACTTCCCCTATACCACTCATACTTCAAGTACAATCTTAAGAGATATTTTAGATAAAATATAACTCCATTATAATTAATTCTTAATTTCATCCATGCATATTTTATATGGAATAGCTACTACTGGTAACGGTCATATCAGTCGCTCAAAAATCATCATAAATGCTCTAAAAAAAAGAGGTCATTCTATTGATGTCATATTAAGCGGAAGAGAAGAGAAAAATCTTTTTGATATAGATGAGCTTAAACCGTATCAGATTAAAAAAGGGTTTACCTTTTCAAACAATAGAGGTCGAATTAGCTATATTAAAACTGTACTAAAATCTAATCTACTTGAATTTCTTAATGATGTAAAATCTGTGAAAAATATATACGATCTAGTCATTACTGATTTTGACCCTATCAGTGCTTACGCTGCTAAAAAATATAAAATACCATGTATGGGTATAGGACATCAGTATTCGTTCTATGAAGATATTCCCATGACAAATAAAATGAGGTTTTCTAGTATGTTTTTTCCAAAAATATATGCTCCTGTTAATTTTTCTATTCCTTTTCATTTTCATCATTTTAATCAACCTATTCTTCCACCATTTATTGATCCTATACTCCATGATAGAAGAGATAAGGAGAAAATAGGTGATGATGTATTAGTCTATTTACCATGGGAAAATTTAAACGACATGATTGCTATACTAGAAAAGGTATCAAGAGATTTTATTGTTTATACAGATGTTGAAGATATAAAAGAGATTGAAAATATTACTTTAAAGCCATTTTCAAATAAGAATTTTAAATATGATTTATTGAGATGCAGATGCTTGATTACTAATGCTGGATTTCAGTTAACTTCTGAAGCATTATTTCTTGGAAAACCAATACTTTGTAAGCCACAGAAAGGTCAACCTGAACAAGAACATAATGCAAAAATACTTGATGATCTTGGATATGCCACTGTCTCACAAGAGATTAATGCCGCTACGATTAAAGATTGGCTTCATAGCAGTAATAATATTAAAATAGATTTTTCAAATCCAATTGATGTAATAGTAGACATCATTGAAAATAGAGAGAAGGATTTTTCAAATGAAATTAACAGGCTATGGCAGATAGAAAAAATCTATTAGGCTATTCAGAGAAAAAGCTTGAGCAGTTTTTTCTAGATATAAATGAACCGTCATTTAGGGCGCAACAATTGTTAAAATGGGTTCACCAACAGGGTGAATTAGATTTTTCTAATATGAGCAATTTTAATAAACCTCTTAGAGAAAAAATGAAAGAAATAGCTGTTTTAATACCTCCAAAGCTGAAGAAAGTTTTAGTATCTGATGACGGAACTAAAAAATATTTAATTGAATTAGATTCAGGTTCTTCTATAGAAATGGTGAGGATACCTGAAAAGAAAAGAATAACTCTATGTATTTCTTCTCAAGCCGGCTGTGCTCTCGCATGTACATTTTGTGCTACAGGAGCGCAAGGATTTGAAAAAAATTTAACAGCCGATGAAATTATTGGTCAGCTTTGGTTAGCAAACTTTCACGACAAAGAAGATACTCCAATTACTAATGTAGTATTTATGGGTATGGGAGAACCTCTTTTAAATTTTGAGCCGGTGATGGAATCTGCTGAAATCATGCGCGATGAATCAGCATATTTTTTATCCAAAAAAAGAATAACTATTAGTACGTCTGGATTAGTACCACAAATTAATAAGCTCGCCGAAAGAACAGATGTATCGCTTGCTATCTCCTTGCATGCAGCTAACGATGATTTAAGAGATATCATTGTTCCAATTAATAAAAAATATCCAATTGATGATTTACTAAAGGCATGTAAAAACTATCTCACTGTACATGAAGATAAACGATATGTCACAATTGAGTATATTTTAATTGATGGTATCAATGACTCTATGTCCCATGCTAGAAGTCTTAGTAAAATATTATCTGGGCTTGCATGTAAAATCAATCTCATTCCTTTTAACCCTTTTGACGGATGTGATTACAAGCGATCTAATAACAGGAATATTGAAGCATTTAAAAAGCATTTATTTGATAAAGGCTATATTACTACACTCAGAATAACTAGAGGTGATGATATTGATGGAGCATGTGGACAGCTTGTAGGAAATTTAAAAAAGGCAACTAAAGGGAAAAAAGTTGTAGAACGTCAGGCTATGGCTTAATTATCTTGGCTCTCAAAGAGCTGCATTAAATCTGTAAAACCACCAATAGGAACATCATTAATAATAATTTGAGGAACTGTCGTTCCTTTTGTCATTGCCGCCATTTCCTGTCTGCTAATATTATGTTCTTCTATATCTACTACTTTAAAAGAAAACCCATTTTCAGTTAGGAAATTTTTTGCCATTTTACATGGACCGCACCAAACAGTGCTGTAAATAGTTATTTTTGTGTTTTCTGGTTTTAACTTATTCATGAAAGAATATACCCAGGGTCACTCAAGAAAGAAAAAATATTTTTATTTCTTATCATATATAATAATAGCTAAAATAGCCTATGGAATTTGGATTATACTATTGGGGAATATTTGGAGGAGTAATACTGTTCGTATTTCTTGTCTCTTTACTTTTTAATCCCTAACGAAGGATACTATTATGGAATTTATACAATCATTTGGAGAATATTTAATTGCTAACCCAGCGGCAATGATTGCCGTATCTCTTTATCAAGGTTTATGGTCAATGCTAGGATTATGGTTTGCAGCAAGAAATGATCATAAAATTTGGTTTGCTGTGATAGCACTTTCTAACACTATGGGCATAATTGAAATCATTTACTTAGCAAAAAAGACAACATTTTTTAAAAACTTCAATATCAATGGGTAATAGACACTTTCCAACGGTTATTGCGCTTATTATGCTAGTAGCAATGCTAGGATTGATGAGTAATTGCCAAGTAAAAACGGATGTACCATTAGAATATAATGCTCCTACTGATATTAGTGAACATCTTGACGAAAATGGTGAGCCAATGAAAAAGCGTATTGTGTCTTATGAATTTCAACGAGATAAAAAGAATCCTTGAAAAAAATACTTTCGATTGGCGTTTCTCTTGCCTGTCTTTATTTAGCATTCCAACAGGTTAATTTATTAGAAGTTTTTACTGCCCTATCCAACACTAATCTTTCTTATATAATTGCTGCTTTAATTGTTACAGCTATCACTTTTTTTCTTAGAGCTTTAAGGTGGAGAACTCTTTTAAAAAGTCCAAAATATCTTACACTACAACATTACTCTTCATCCACACATATTGGATACTTTTTAAATAACATACTTCCGTTTAGAGCAGGTGATATCTTTCGTGCTAAACTATTATCGAATCATGATAAAGATATAAAAGTAAGTTATTTGATTGGAAGTTTAGTTGGAGAAAAAATTATCGATCTATGGGTTGTAGGTCTCTTTACTATGATATTGATTCTGTTAGGATATACCAATCTGTTGGGTGTTCAATTTATATTAGCCGTTGTTGCTATATCTTTTGTTAGTTCATTAATTATTTTTGGACGTCACACCCTATCTAATAAATTACTTATTTCATTTCCAGCATTAACGAATTTTATCGGAGGATATAAGTTAGTATCAGAAAATAAGATGCGTTTATTAGGCTGGTCTATGCTGTTATGGATAAACTTTGTAGCGTATGTTATCTTTTCATTACAAGCGATTGGAATCGTATTGACGCTTGAACAGGCTTTAGGACTAACAATCATATCTAGTATTGTTACTTCATTGCCTATTGCTCCGGCTGCAATTGGAACATATCATTTAGCGGTAATTTATTGTCTACATAATTTATATGGTTTCAATTTAGAGTTAGCACAAACAGGCGCTATTGTTATGCATAGCATTTTTCTACTATACAGTATTATTGTAGGTTATATATATTTAGTATCTGAAAATCTTAATATTGGATCAATAGTAAATGACGACAAAAACTAAAGGATTGCTTACCGTATTATTCGCCTATATCATGGCAATAGGCTTAGGATATCTTTCTATTTCATACACTCTTCACTTAGGAGATATGTTTCAAGTCTTTATTGCTGATATAATAGCAACATTTGTGATTTATGGTTTCAGTGTTGCATATAAAAACTCCTCATTCTATGATCCATATTGGTCGGTAATTCCCCCATTTATCCTCTTATTTTGGGTATGGAAACAAGACTTCGTATTAAGCGAGACTTCTAGCTTACTAATTTATGCTATGTTATTTTGGTCTATACGCTTAACAACAAATTGGATAAAAACTTGGGAAGGTTTGCATCATGAAGATTGGCGCTATATTGATATGAGAAAAAAGTTAGGTAGCTCTTTTGAAATCCTAGGAAACTTTGGTGGTATTCATTTCTTTCCAACATTAATTGTATTTTTCTGCTGTATGCCAATGGGAGCAACTCTATCATTGCAAGAAGCTATTCCAGATACAAGTATGCAAGCATATGCTGGATTTTTTATATGTATTATAGGTGTTTTATATGAAATTATTTCTGATGCGCAACTTCATCGATTTAGAAAAGAAAATCCACACCAAAAAGGGATTATAAAAACAGGTTTATGGAATTATTCAAGGCACCCAAATTATTATGGTGAAATCTTATTCTGGTGGGGAATATTCTTATTCGGAAATGCATATACTGGAATGACATATTTGATTCTTGCTCCTATTGCAATGACATTAATGTTTTGGTATGCTAGCATTCCTTGGATCGAAATCAAAATTCTTCGTACAAGACCCGCCTACAAAGATTATCAAAAAAGGGTTCATATTTTATTTCCAGAAATCACTATATTAAAGCGTTTAATAGGTAAATAAAAAATATGGATAACAACACAATAACAGTTTTGAAAATCTTTGGAATAATTACTGTAATTCACTTTATTTTTTTTATGCTGGTAATGGTACCTAATAAAACTTGGTATTTTTTTGGGTAATACTATCCTGAATGCTTAATCAAACTTTTTTTATCTGGCTAATCCTTGTTTGTATATGGAATTTTGGATATCCCCAGGCAACCCCTATCGAAGATGTTATGATTGCTGTTATTTTAGCAGGATTATCTTATCGATTAAATAGAACCAACTAAGAAGAGCTTAATTGTAATGTCATCTTTCATTTTTATAGTTAATAATGAAGGACGTTTAATTTTATAGTCCGTCAAGCTTATAGAAAAATCTGCATCTACTTTAATTTTTTTATCATCTAAAGTAAAGTTTACCGGTATGGTTATCTCTTTTTTAATACCATGGAAAAATAAAAGCCCCTTAATATAATATTGATTCTCTTCTTTTAATATTTCTGATGAAGTGAAGCTGACTGTTGGGTAAAAATAATCTTCAATAACATCTAACATATTGGAATCACGATTTGAATTTTTACTATCAAAACTAAATACAGGAACAAATAAGTCTACATTTGAAGCAGTGGGGTTATCTTTGTCAAAAATAAATGAACCCTTAATCTCTTTTGATACGCCCGTCCAATTATGAGCAGGGTGCCTTCCATCATAAGAAATAAAGCTTTGCTCTATATCAATTGTAACTGGCACTCCTTGTGCAAATGCAACTTGAAAAAACAGAATGATGATCAGCTTTCTCATTTAAAAAACGTAATTCCTAACGCATCTAGGCTTAGTGCAAAAAAGCTAC
>Ga0233438_10004282_pt1 | contig 12637 bp, 27 predicted proteins | sample SI_123_September_FD_182720 | JGI IMG/M metagenome (GOLD analysis project Ga0233438, IMG submission 182720) | Seawater microbial communities from Saanich Inlet, British Columbia, Canada - SI_123_September2016_10_MG | ecosystem: Environmental > Aquatic > Marine > Inlet | place: Canada: British...
ATATTATGTTTGCTGGGAATCTACCAAGAGTTTGAGCGTGTTCTACTTTTTCTTTCATTTTATCACTAAACTCTTTCATCTTTTCTTCATCGTGCATCCATGGTCTATCAAATCCATCTATTGATAATACTGAACCTTTTGTTGCACCACCACCTAATGTATCTTTAGTAGTTATTCTACTTTCATCTATATTAATACCACCCGTTCCCCATTCTAAAACATTATTAACTACTGTTTTTTCACTTAAAGGTTTCCTTGCCATAACAATTGGTTCGTGTGCTGGTTTGAGAGCAGTTCCCCAACCTTCGTATTGTTTTGCTTCATCAGTAGTAGTTTCAGTTAATGTTCTTGTTTCACCCCATCGTTCTCCATCTTTTTGATAGCCAAAACTACCTTCTTTTTCACCAACTATTTTTAGATTATTTTCTATAATAGATGACCATTCATCCATTCCAAAATGTTCTTTTATTTTTTCCCAATACTCTTTGTTTGGTGGATAAACATCATTATCCTTTCTTCCTTCTAAAAAAGAATACATTGTAGTTCCACCTGTAATTAGCTTATCTGCTTCAGATACTGATAATCCTAACTCTATTCTTCTTTCTTTTAGTGCTTTGGAAAACTCCTTTAAGTCAGCATTGGGTTTTTTATCTATCTGTTTACCTATATTGAGTGATTTTGGAAAACCACTACCATATATCCACATTATCTGGTCTCTTATTTCAAATCCTGCATCTTCTACTCTAACTGCCATTCTGTGATAAGTTCTACTTCCAGCAAATGATAATAAATAACCACCTGGTTTTAGAACTCTTAAACATTCCTCAAAGATTTCTTGAGAGGGAACATCGTAATCCCATTTCTTGCCCATGAAACTTAACCCATAAGGTGGGTCTGTAACAATAGAGTCAATAGAGTTATCATCTAACTCTTTTAATTTATCTACACTATCTCCTAATATTAATTTCATAATATATCTTCTTTAATATCGATGTAATCAACTTCATCAGAATCAAGTGTTCCTTGTAAAATATCATCTTTTTTAATTAACCAAATTCTTTCTAAACTTGGGTTTTCCCAATTGAATGTTCTTAGTGTTTTGATTAGTCTTTCCTTGTGACCATGCTTAGAAGCAGACCAAAAGTAGTGTTTAATCCAATTTGGTTTAAGACACCAATTAGTAATTCTTGATTCTATACCATCTTTGTGGTCAATAGTTGAAGCTTGTGGTTCGTGTTCCCAAATAAGACCTGCTTTTTCATTTATAGAATCTATTTGTCTTGTTGCGTCATTAATGGTCAAATCTGTATTACTTTGATTATTAGACTCATCCCCTACATATCTCCAATTCTTTTTATTCTGTAAAATTAGTTTAGTTGAACCAATCATTCTTCGTATCTCTTTTTCTGTCTGAGAATTCTTTTCAATGATTCCTTCTACCATTTGTTTCATTTCATTATCTTCTAACTTACTCGACCAATAGTAATAATCTGGTTTTATATTAGCACTACTAATCCACTCAGAAATAAAATTTCCAAATTCTTCTTCAAAATTATCATCACTAAATCCATTTGATTTATTTGATGCTAGATAATCTTTTATCTGTGACTGAAATTGTACAACTATTTGTAGATTACCCATGTTATCATCATACGAACCTAATGGTTTACCTTTACCAAAAATAAAACCTTTTTTCTTTTCTCCAAAAATAATATTTGTGTGAGTCATTAATAGTATTGAAGGCCAATCTTTATTATAGTCTTTCAATCTATATTCAATTCCATTGACTGTTGATAATTTATCTTTGAATAACTTGAACCTATTGGAGTCTCGTTTTACACCTATTTGTGTATTCCAATATAATTTTACTCTAATTTTTTCTTCACCATATTCAAAAACTCTTTCACCAGCATCAGTAAACTGACTAGTAATGTTACCTATCAAGTTATTAGATTTATCTAATCCAAAATATGTTGGTCTAATTAAACTATCATTTATATTAATATTTAATGATGCTTGACCATATCTTTTAGATAAGTGTCTTTCAATAGCACCATGGTCAAAGTTTAATAAAGAATCTTCAAACCATCTTAGTTCAAATTTAACTCCTTGGTTTAGTACATCAAATGTACCAGTTCCCCAATCTTCAATATATTTAGTTTCTATTCTAACTGAACCACAGTTTCTTTGATAATCTTTGTGTGATGTATAATCTACTTTATTTTGGCCCATTTCATCTGAACAATTAAAGAATTCAAATTGAAATAGTTTACCATCTTTATCACGAGATATAATTCTTCTTAGAAATCCTACTCTTAGTATTGTTAGTAAAGTTCCTATTCCTCTAACTCCTAGTGCGTTAGGATGGTGGTGTGGGTTTTTTGTGGACTCTGAGGATAAGAAGTATCTAACTATGGATTCTCCATAAAAGTTTTCCCCATTATTTTCTGCAATAATATCTTTTATTCTTAATTTATCTGTTCCCCAATGACTTTGAACTTGTAAATTAAAGTTACTAGCATTCCAATCAGTAGCACCATCAGCAAATTCAGTACCCCAAATATTAGAATTTAGTGTATTATCATTTAACATTTTTTTCCAGAACTCGAAGTTGTCACCATTGATTACAAGTGATGTACCTATTCCACCCCAACGATTTATTAATCTAGGGACTTGTTGTTCCAAGTGTTTTGTTTTTGCTGCGTTTTTAAGTTTTACTGACATTTATTGTGTTTAATATTCTACAAATATACGAATAATATTTTAATTATCCAAATTAATTTGAAACAATTATTTCACCGGTATTCCAACTTGGTATATACCATCTGAAATTATGTTCTTTTAACATATCGATTATCTTAACTTGCATCTTCATTGAATTACCTGTAATTACTCTACATTCAAATAATTCATTGTGTGATTCCATCAATACAAAATCTTCAGCTCTATCAACTGCCACATCATGTGTTAATCCATGTAAATCAATTTCGTTCATTCTACACTATATAAATCTACGTTATTATCAATCAAATTTTACTCCATTCTCAAACATCAACTCTCTGAGGTGTTCTCTACACTTCTCATAGGTTTCGTATTTGTCCTTACTATATTCTTCATCGGACATATATTTGTATTCTGCTCTCAACCATTGGTCCATTTCCCACAATACCGAATGCATATTTGAACCTTGAGTTGCCATATCGAACTCATGTGAATCTTCAGGTAAATTAAAAGTTAATTGTGCTTGCATCTCTCTTTGGTGTTAAAGGTTTTCTATAACTATTTCGTATCCATCTTCGTTGGGGATGAATCCATTTACAATCTTACCATCAAACCCAAACAACTTCATATCTACACCTTTAGTGATGTATGGACCACCACTTGGGTCTACCATTGTAATGGTATTCCAATCGGAGTAAACCAACTCACGATATGATTGACCGATACGACTTGGAGAAACATAGTCACCATTCTCATCTCTAATTATGTCGTGTACTTCATTAATGAATTCCTTCATAGATAGTGTACCACCATCCCTCTTGTATTCATTGTATGCATCATCATACACATTAGCAGCACCAAAACGACAATGTTTGAAGTTACCACTCCATTGGATGTTACCCCGTTCGTTTAGTTCAAAGGTGAATGTGTCACCATATCGATTAGTATACTCTTCAGTTTTCATTTCTCTTTAGTGTTAAAGGTTATTACAATATACAAAATTATTTTGACATTTCCAAATTATTTCTTCGGAATCCAATTGGTGGTTTCTCTTCACCTACTAATTCAACCTTACGATTTCTAATAAACATAGTAGTAGCTTGTAGAGTCTCGACATCAGTCTCAGTCTTTACCCATTCCATAAACCACTTTGTTAACAATTTCTTCTTTAACTTGTTCATAACTTTTTATTTTAGATATAAAGGACCATATGGAGTGTAAGCAGCAGTACCTTGAATGACATTACCACGAGGATGTTTAGCAGCAGTCGACCAACCGGCAGGCTTCATTAAGTCACCCTTTTGGAGTTGGACACCCTTGTGTACAAATGGGATACGAGCGATGAACCCCCATACCGAACTACCCACGATAACCTTATAGAACTTAGACCCCTTATTGATTTTGATTTCGGGAGTAGAAACGTGATTGTATCCTTTGTAATGTTCAGTCAATTGGTTAACTAACTGACTCTCAAACTCTTCAATGGAGTTAACTGGTTTAGTGTTTTTAAATACTGACATAACTTTATTTATTTAATTTAGAACTCAACTCAACATTCAACCGAGTTTCATACTTCAAATCTTCTTGAAGTTCCATCATTTGTATGATAAGGGCTTGAATACTCTTCTCTTTATTGTTTAACATTGAAATCTTTTCTTCCAATGCCAGTTCCATCTTATAAACTTTGTTCATAAGTTTGATTGATTGCTTTAGGGTAAGTTGTTTAATATTCTTCATATCTCTTATTTTACAAACTTAATATTGTGTGGTTCTGGCTCACCGACTGTCTCCCACATTGTACCTTTCATAGCACGGGCGAATAGTTTTTGGTTTTCTTCTTCTATCTCTTTCAAACGAATCTTGAACTCTTCTACTTTCTTAAGCAATCTCTGATGTCTCACCTCACTATCAATTGGGTAAGTAAAAAACTTATGAAGGGTCTTAGTGTGAACCTTCTGGTTGTTAGCAATCTTCCATGCCACTTTGTCTAATAGGATATCGAATGTTGTTTTCATAACTTTTATCTCTCTCATTATTACATAGTAAATATAAGGAGAAATGTCGAGTCTACCAAACCTTTAATGTTAAATAAATGTTAAATGTTTAGTCGAGGTGAATTCCCCAAGAGTATCCGATAAATAGAAACTTACGTTTCAACCCATATTGTAAGTGTACTCCGATATCAAGATGAGCAGGGGATACGTCTATGGCTCTATAATAATTTGACATCTTAATCATAGAATCATCATCAGCGTATCCGTATTGTAAAATACCTCTATAACGTTTGAATTGACGAACATACCCAACTGAATAGTAAAATTCTTTATATCGTGGTGTTCCTTTATATCCAATCGGTTCTTCTATATTGTTTATCATCCAAGCTAATCTACCAGCTCTTTGTTGGATAGTTTGATTAAAACTAATATCAATTTCGGTGGGTAGGTCTAACATACCTAACTCAAAGTATAACCCACTACGTAGTGCCACACCCACTTGTGTGTATGGGTATGTGAAGTTATGGTCGGTGTAAACCCCGTGTTCGATTGATTTGATTAGATTGACATAACTTTGAGATTTCATAGAGAAGGGAATACACAACACAAGTAGAGTTATGTATAGTAATCGTTTCACTTATATAAATATAATGTGATTCGAAGATACCTTTAGATTCTAATCAAAAACTTTGTTCATTTTAATGAATCTTAAATGTTCACAACAACTAGAATGCCTCATCCCACGAAGCAAGATGTTTTACCTTTGGGGCTCTCGTAACTTCCTCATCCTCAGTTACTTTGGTGGTAGTCTTTTTACGAGGAGTCCGTTCACGTAACATCTCAGGACGATTCTCTTGAACCCACCTTATATACCATGGGGCCATTCGTCTAACTTCGTCTACCGAGTAACCTTGGTATTTCCCACTCCTAAAAATCATAACAACGTGTGTTTAAAATAAATTTTCATTTATTGCCCTATCGCTTATTTGCTCTATACCCATCTAACAATAGATTCCAATACTCAACTAATAACTTTTTAATTCTTTTCATAACTTTAAAATGGTAAATTATCTATGGTGATTGCATGCCAAGTATCGTACAACGCTTTAAGGTATGAACGTGTTCGTGAATGTAATGGGGAAGACTCATACAATGTAGCAGTACCATAGGGTAGTATTAACTCATAGTACTCCATAGTACCACTTCGTATATACTCCAACGAAACCTTACCATCCTTGGTATGGGTTATCATTGGGTCTTTACCCTTAACCATTCTCTCCAACGCTTTCCATTCTTGTGAGGTCATAAAAAAAGTGATGTAAAATTAAATCAGTAAACTATTCTCTATACAGTAGTTATACATATAATGAAGATAGTAACCATCAGTAGAAGGTATATCAACATCCCTATACAAAGATATACTATGGGAAGGATACTCTAAGTCAAACCCATCATCCTTTTTAATCAAGGTTATCTTTCCAAGGGAAGCCTCTACTGAAAGTCTATCCGTATACGAACATCCTACCATCCTTATTAAAGCTGACCATTGTTTATCAGTCATAGATACCCATATATAATTCTCTATCATATGTAGAGACACGATAGGTTTGTAGTAAAACGCCTGAGACCTTAGTAACCTTCCAGCCTAATCGTTCCATTCTAACTCTGAACAACCACGAAAAAAACACAGGCACCTTATAATACTTCCAATACTTCATAATCCAAAATTATTTAACAACCTCTAACATCGGGTTGAACTTAGTAGAATACTCTTTCTTGTGGTTCTTCCAATGAACCAGCCCTATCACGGAATCAATAAACTCCTTCAACATATACGTACCATCAGAAGAACCGAACCCTTGGTCGTCATCCCAACTATTAGTCCACTCCTCAGAAACCTCAGTCGCTAGTTCTAATAGTGTGTGTGATTCAATGTTGTTACCAATAACCATCTCATTGAAACCTTTAATACGTGTCCATGCCTTGAGGACTAAATCTTGTGGGTGAATTAAATACGTCATACTCATTAACTTTTAGTAGGGACATAACCTCAATCCCTTATTACATATGTAATATACGACAACATTCTTATATAACCAAACAATACCTCTGAAAGTATCACCAAGTTATTAACAAGTATTACCCACATATTAACATTAGGTATTTTAATATCTCCTCACTTTGGTGAATCCAAGCGTGGAGGGGACTTTATTCCCAGTCAAAAAAACCAGGCTCGATAGGAAAACAGGTAACAGCCAGCTCTAACAGCTTGATAATCATAGGGTTACGTTAAAATGCCCCACCCCCCTCGCTCACGAGTATCTTTCATCACCTGTAGCGGCGAGGGGTTGTAGTGCGGCTTAGTCCTTAGATAAGGTCATCTACTGATATCCACTCTCCATACACTTCATAGTGTCTATTCTGGAAGTAGTTCATCTTACTTAGAGCCTTGTTCATAGCAGTGACTCCTTCTGCTGTGGTTAGTACACTATACCAATACTTAATCTTTGGGATATACCCATTACTATACTCTCTATTCATATACTATGTATTTAGATGATTTAATTTTACTTCACTTTTATTTCACGAACACAGACAAGTACCCCACGGGGTTTCTTCTGATATGGTTGAGTAACACTCACATAGGTCACACCAATAAACTTGCGGTTTTATATCCATATACCTTACTTAATAGTTAATATTCGTACTGTGTGGTATTCATTATAGTTCTCCACCAAGTTGTTACAAGCCTCATTAGCTAACTCCAAGTTGGTATAAACATAATCATTAGCTGGTACTCCGTTCTCATTTACTATTTGATAAATCATATCTCTCAATCTTACAGTACTAATATAAGACAATAAGTTGGTATTGCCAAGCCCTATATGTTAATTATTTGTTAAAGTTAACTCTTTTTTTTATATAGTTAGCACCCCCAACATATTAAATATACGAAAAAATATCGAATTATACAAGCTTTTTCGTAAAAAAGTTATTAACAATACCCCCACTTAAAGTATTACTTTAACAAATGTTCCACGCTTAAAGCTTTACTTTAAGTAAAAGTTACGCCCTCTCACTTAAAGTAACACTTTAACTCTAAAAGCGTTACAATTGTAACACCGGGATAGACAAAATCTATAACGATAAGGCTCGGATTACCCACATTTTACCATTGTGATTAGCGGGTTACACGGCTTGGTTAGCGGGTTACACGGGTTGTTAATAACTTTCCCAGTAGAAATTTTGCTTTCCGCAAGAAAATACACATAACCTGGTACTAATTTCTGATAGTAAGGTAATAAGGGGGGTTTATAAGAGAGTGTTTGTGTTAATTGTGGTAAAATTAAACCATTTAAGGCAAACGTGGGGTTATGTCACCTTTCTAACATTTTGTTATAAATTTAACACATTGTTTAAAAACTATACAACTTGTTAAGTGCCTGATAGAAAATGTTAGAAAGTGGGGGAAAGTGGGGATAAATGTGGGGTAAATTCACCCTCTGAATGGGATTGGTGATTAAGGGCATAAAAAAACACCCCATAAGAGGTGTCTTAAAACTCGGTGGAAATTACACTAGCACTTTTCAGCTCTGATAAGGTACGATAGGGTACGATAACCCTACGATGACCTTAGTGAGACCTATGGTCTCTCTTATAATCTCCTTCAGAGATTAGTGAGCTAATATAATTCTTCCATAGTTATCAGAGGTTCGATAGAACTTAAATAGGTTTAACCTTAGAAACTCCTCTACTATATCTACCATAGTCTCTGAATTGCCTGTTACTATCTCCCAGCCTTCCGTATTATGATATCCTAATAGGTTATTCTCTAAGACTACTTCTACGTCTTCATGCCTTACTCCATGTAAGTCTATTATATTCTTATTATGTGTGTTCATACGTGTAGTAGTATATAGGGTAGGATTATTAGCTATATTATTATTAGTGTTATATTCACGAGATTTCTGAAGGAGAGTTTATGTATCTATATCCACTCAAATCTTGGAACTCCTTATATACACCAAAATACTCTAATGACATAAACGAACCTTCACCACGTAGAGCATGCCCTTCGTTTAAGAAGAATTGTATACTCTTGGTCGTGTGTATAACGTTCACCCATACATTTGTTCTTTCGTGTGGTCTCTCTTTACTCATTAAATCCTTGATTTATTTAAGAATGATTTATCATTCATCTCTTGTTATTTTATATGTGTATACCACTAACACTATGAAAAGGATTAGCGCAATCATATCTTCGTATCCGGATGCCAATCATCCAAGTCGTCTAACCCATCTCCAAGGGTTGTGTTGAAGTCCTGTAATTCATTTAATATAGAGGGATTTGGAAGTTTATCTTCCAAATTTTTCTTAGACACACGAAATCGTTCGTGTCCACCACGATGTGGGTCGGTCTTCATTCTCTACCCTCATTAAGGTCGTTATAGATTTCTTCTTCTTTTATATCGAATGATATATGCGGTTTCTCTGAATAGTCCATTATACGTGACCATATGTTTGATTCATCTTCTTGGACTTCTACGATGGTGGTGTTGTTGGTCTTGTGACCGAATGACTTTTTGGTGAACTTGTTTATCTCTGAAACGAGTTCGTAGATGCTTTTCATTGTATTGTTACTCCTCTATTGTTGGTGGTTTTAAAAATATGTTATATGACCTCTTTACTATATGTATTATTTCTTTACTTATTGAAGTTAATTTATAGTCTTTTATTTCGTTGAATTTCACGAATTTTATTGATTTGTGTTCATTTAACTTCGCTTTCCCACTTTCATACTTTAACATATACGGATATACCTCTATATCATTGATTATTCTCGTGGGTAATTCGTGCCATATAAAGACCTCTATATCCAATTCTTCTCTCCACTCTCGTTTGATTGCGTGGTCAGTTGTAGGGTCGGTATCATCTACTTTACCTCCCGGCAACTCCCAATAATCGGGTAGAATCGGATTATCTGACTTACGTTGTCCTATAAGAAACGTATCGTTATCAAATAAGAAGCCAGTTACTATTTTTAACATTCGTCTATCCCCAATGCTTCATAGTCAATTGGTAATCCATACTCTTTATATGTACTACCCATTACTTTTAATATAGCCAACATCTTATCCGGCTCCGTATTCCATAGAAGGGAGGCCATAAAATGCCTCCCCATTATAGAACTTTTCGGTTTCTCACTATCGAGGTAGTACATTATAGTTTATAGTTTTCGTTTTTTAGAATATAGTTTACTACTGCACTTGAGGTTCCTGAGTTTATAAATGGTTCTAATCTCTCCATAGCATCAGTAATATCCTTAGCAATAATCTGAGTAGTCTTTAGTTTACTATTATGTAAGTAAATACATTCGTAGATTAAATGTTCTTTGATTTTAGATGTCGTAAGAACATTTATCTCCAATACAGCAGTAGTTCTACCATTTTCTAATAACGTATCTATTAGTTCTGATTGACCTCGTTTATATTTTGATTTTAAACTACCCATATCTTATAATTTATATCCTAATGTTATTGCCCAAGTCGGCAATGTTAAATAACTACCATCAATACCTTGATATCCTAATCCAAATTCACCAGCTAAAGTAACACCATCCCAATTGGCTTTATATCCACCCATTAAAGATAGGTTACCACCAAAGTAATCTCCGTTCTCATAACTTCTAAATCTAGCTCTTAAACTTGCGTATCTACCAACCATACCTGTTTTAGAGTAAAGTCTAAAACCAGCCATACCTGATGTTGCTTGTAAATCAAATAAAGTACTTCTACCTGATGAGAAATCGAATAGGAATGATGATTTACAAGATGTACTCAATTCTAAACCAGCTCCGTAGAAACCATTGAGTAATGTAAATGGTCTTATGTTTAATTCAAATTCAGTAAAACACGCTTGTCCTTGTCTATAACGCATTTCATTACGTGTAGGTGGTTCATAATAACGTCCTTGATATACATCATCAATGTTACTATTCCTGTTATAATAGTAATCATTGCCTTGTCTTGCAGCATGTGTTGGATTTTGATACGTATCTGTATTCTCACTTACTGGTGTTTCATTTCTAACTGGGTTAGAGGGTGAGATTACAGTTGTACTACTTTGAGTGTTTGAAGGGGTAATTTCATTACCTGTTGATTCAATCTTTGTTGCTCTAATATCACCTTGTGGTTTATCTTGAGCTACTACACTTAAACTAAGTCCAAGTGCTAATGTTATTAGTAAATTTCTCATTGTGCTATAATAAAATTAAACCAATCTTCTCCAGCAACATCTTTGTTTGGGAAATAAAACTGATATATTGTGTTATCAAATGAAATAGTCTTTTTGAATCCAATCGGAATCGCAGCCCCAGTTGGTACTCTATATGGTGAATCACCAAACTCCACCTCAATACTAACCATTACTTCAAAGAATTTAGCAAGATTACGTTCGAAACGTTCCAACTCTTTCCAAGGACCACGATTGAGTCCTTCGTGTTGTAATGCACAATTTAGATATGAGAATGTTTTCTTTAAAGTTTCTTTATCACAATTGAATGCCGCGGCAGGTGCTAGATGACCTCTATCCCACTCATTATTACGGTAGTCATTGGCATCTGAAGTTTTTACCGAATCGTTGGTATAGAAATCCAAGCCACTACGTGATGCTTCTCCAGTTGGACATTGTACAACATAGGTTAGCTTTAGTGGTTGTTCATAGTATTCTGAATATACTACAGTGTATATGTCAGTTTTTATTGTTTTTATTTGCGCTGATACTGATGTAAATCCAAACACCAATAAGAATACTGCAAGCGATTGCGACATCCATTTATTCTTCTTCATCTTCAATTTCTTCCCATTCTTCAGATTCTTCAATTTCATCTTCATTTTCTTTAGTATATACGTAAGTTGCGTCTTCAAGTGCTTCGTTACGACACGACTCCATTGATTCCGATACTTGGTCGTAAAAATTGTCAAGTTCGTCATCATCATCGGTTTCTGGATATTCAAGTGTGTCATCCTGATAATCATAGAGACCTTCTAATTTAGATATTGCAGCCCCACCAACAAAGTTGTATCCTTCATCTTCATAAGTAGCAGTCAATACAACGTCTTCATCAATTTCTTTAAGAATGTCAAATAAACGTTCGAATGCTCCCGATGACCAATTCCAAGCTGAAGTTGTCATCATCTCAAACTCATCGTCTTCTAAACAACTTACATCGTCAATGTAACACCACTTTGCTCCCATTCGTTCCGTGAATATAGTCCTATCGTAATCTTCATCCTCATGACCAGGCCATAGTAGATTGTGAAAGTCTATCTCTTCACTATAATTCCACTTACCTTCTGGTAGAGTGAACATTTCTTTGAGTTTTTTAAATACTTGGTCATTTCCTTTATGAACTTGAATCCAAGTTTGAACGTGATTTGCCATATTAGTCTTCTATTAGTTCTGGCCATTCTGAATCTTCCAAGGCCTTGTCATTTACTAACTCAAACTCTACCTCTTCAAGAACTTCATCTTGTAGGTCTTCATCATCTGACTTCCATTTTTCTACTTGTTCGGGAGTTAATTCCTCAGTCTCTTCCCATCTGTAATCAGTATAGGTAACCAATTTTCTTAATCTTGCCATTTATTCTTCGTTTTTAGTTGAACTTGTTTGCTCCGTTGTGATGTCTTCATCCCAATAGATGAATATTTGGTTGTTATTCATATTACTAATATACAAATTGTTTTTTAATTATCAAAACATTTTCTACACAAATTGCCGACAACCCACGTGTCCAGAAGGTTCTAATCGCGTCATATGGTGATTCTACAATAGGTTCATCGGGTCCATTGAAAGATGTATTTAACACAAGTGGTATTCCTGTATTTTCATTAAACTTAGAAATTAATTTATGATATAAAGG
>Ga0233438_10004283_pt1 | contig 12637 bp, 10 predicted proteins | sample SI_123_September_FD_182720 | JGI IMG/M metagenome (GOLD analysis project Ga0233438, IMG submission 182720) | Seawater microbial communities from Saanich Inlet, British Columbia, Canada - SI_123_September2016_10_MG | ecosystem: Environmental > Aquatic > Marine > Inlet | place: Canada: British...
CCAGGCCTCGCAGGTCTCCGTGTCCGTCAAAACAGACCGATTGAAAGGCCCCAGAAATTTTATCGATCAAAGTGAGGCGATTGTTTTGTCGTTCGACCAGGACGAGAGGTTGACCTGGTGCGCTGATCATGCGAGAAGGACGCAATTTGTTACCAGTGGTGCTGCCCCGCTTGAGGTAAAGAGGGGTCTGCTGCATGCGCATTGGCCCATTGGGACTGAGCCTGCTAAAGGCACCATACTGCCGCATGATATAAAAATCGTCACGACCGCTTTTGCTATCTGGTTGATATGAAATATTGATGGCCTGCGCGACGGATGTGTCGTGCGGCTTGAGACGCCAGGGCATGACCTCAGGAAAAGACATGCTCAACTTGCTTGGTTGCGCTATCCCTCGAGCTCTCTCTACTAATGGCATCTTCCAGATCTGGTTGCGTTCTGGATCCAATAAGCAAAGGACTTCGCGAGCATGCATTGCCCTGGTTGTAGCTGCTTGGGCTGGCAATATGCAGAGGTCGATGTATTGTGGATCGGGAGACCCCTGACTGGGTGGATTGGCTCTCAAGACACCCCAGGACTGATTGGACAGGCCAAACTCAAATAGATCGCCGGATTTGTCCAAGATGATGATGGAGTCGCGCAGCTTGCTGTAGGCAAAATTGGCAAATTCGTGAGGCGGGATGTCCAGAGCCGCTTGCTTTTGCAACTGTCCCTTGTCTTTAATGTCTCCTTTGTAGGGAGGGACAGGATATTTTTTGAAGACACAATTGCTCGCTGATTGCGGATCATCCCAGCTATCGACAGTCTGAGCGCTGATATAGAGGCAATCAGGAGCGAGTAGGATGATGTGCTTATTTTGATAGAGCACGTTCATCGGTCTGGGTTTGAGAGGAGCTCCATTTTCGTCCACCAGGGCCATTTGATATGGGGTGATGGTGATTGGCAGCGTTTCTGTCGCCTGAGCTGCATGAGCTGCCTCAGCAGCAGAGGAGATGGTATCAGTGGTTGAGGGGGCTCCCGGTGTCTCGGATACGACTGATGGTTTATATACGGTCTTTACTGTCTGATTGGCGCAGGCGGCAAGGCATGCGGCCGCTATCATGAGCGAGATCGCGACTTTGACGGAGCCGTGTGCTTGCATGTTTATCGGCCTGCAGTCTTGGGCTTTTTGATCAATTGAAAGGCCGAGATTTTGTAGTCGTTGCCGACTTTTTCGATCGTGTAATTGACGTCATAGGCTTCGTTCTTTTCTTCGATGACTCGATTGGTGCCGTCTTCGATCTGCTTGTTGAGCTCTTTGACCTGAGCGTTGACTGAGTAGATCTTGGGATTTTGCCCGGTCACTGTGTACTTATCTACGCGAGCAGTCTGATTGCTGATCTCGTAATGCTGCTTGTTGTCGGTCAGCCATTTGATATTGATCGTCTGAGCGGCCAGGGCCTTGCCGGAGAGTATGCTCGCCAATCCAGCCGGATTTTTTGTCTTGACTGCTTCTTTTTTGACTCTCTGCCAGGATTTTATTACCTCGCAGAGTTCGTTTTTGAGAGCATCGGTGCTGGTATCGACTTTGGTGTCAGGTTCGTTTTTGGGTTTTGTCTCCGGTTTGTTCTCGGGCTTGCTTTCTGTCTTGTTGTTGTTAGTCTGGCTTGTCTTGATCGCCTTGGGAGTCTGGTTACTTGCTTGCTTTTGTGGAGGCGGTGTCATGTCCTCGGTGCGCAAGTTGCCTGCCTTGCTGGCCGGGATAGTGGTGGTGGCCGTCGCGACTATCTGTCCGTGCTGAGTTGCGCTGGAGGTCTGGCCAAGACTTGCAAGCAGGCTGTCCTCGAGACGATCGGGGCCATCATTTTTGGCTGAGATCTTGACCAGGGTATCCTGGTTTGGCTCGCCTTCGCGGCCAATAGTGATAAAGGAAAACGACATGCCACCATATGCGGTGTTGAGCGGTTCGAGCGCTCCTCCTTGTTTGGCCAGGACTTTATCCTTGTTTTTGTCTAAAAAAGTGTTGACGTCGGAGATCTTGGGATTTTTCATGCCCAGGGCTTCGAGGGTAAAATCGAGTGACAGTTGCAGATTGAGCAAGCCTTGATTGGTCTTTTCGAGGCGAGACAATAACAGCTCCACTGATTTGATCTCATCGCCTTCGGCTTTTATCCTGACTTTATTTTCGTGCTCGTCCTGATAATCATTGGCATGATCGGTCGGTTTGAAAGGTCCTACTCCAGGCCAGACCGAGGTCTTGAAAACGGCGCTTTGCTGGAAGGATGCCAAGGAACCCAAAGAGGCTTTGAGCTCGGGTGCAAATTTATTATCAGCTGGTTTGCTTTCTTCGAGAGCTTCGGCGGGGGCATTGCCAGTGATCGACTGAGTTTGCGCTTGACTGGGTGACTGCGTGCCTGACTTGGCCTGGTCGTTCCATACAGAATCCATCGAGTCTTCGCCTTCTTGAGCAAAAGAGGGCGAGCAAGAAATCAAAAGGGATATAGCCACTAAGCGTGAGGCGGCTTTAACAATTGAAGACATCTAAAACTCCAGACAGACCAATAGACCCGCTAAGGCTGTCTTATTTTATCGTATTTATTTGCCCATTACTTTGATGCCTGCCTTGCGGAGCATTTTGATCGTTTTAGGCACTGGTAGACCGATGACATTGGTGTGGCAGCCATCGATCTTGGCCACCATAAATGATCCGATCCCATGCACGGCATAGGAGCCTGCCTTGTCCATCGGTTCGCCGGTGGCGACATAGGCCTCGATCTCCTCGCTGGTTAAAGGATCAAAAAAGACCCGAGACTCATCCACATCGCTCATGCGCTCGAGGACGTGCCATCTTTTCTCTCCGGCCTGTTTGCCCAGGTGTATGACTTGTACGCCTGTAAAAACGACGTGCATATTGCCGGCCAGGGACGCAAGCATTTTGCAAGCGTCCGGCACGTCTTTTGGTTTGCCCAATATCTTTTGATCAAACACGACTATCGTGTCGGCTGCCAATATGATCAATTGGTCGGCCTGATCCAGTTTCTCCTCTTCGGCTTCTGTGGGCTCATGTTCCAGCAAAAAGAGTACACGCTCGGCTTTGGCACGTGCCAATTCTAGTACCACATCCGGTGGCGTCATCGCGTCTTTGACTATTTCGTCCTCGTCTGATGCACGGATGATAAAGTCTAGTGCCAAATCGGTCAAAATATCTATACGTCTGGGTGAGCCAGATGCCAAAACAATAAGCTTTTTAGTCATTACGTCCCTTTCTCAGGCTAAAGATCTGCACTCGACGGTTGCCGCGGTCGCAGACAAATACGAGGTAGTGTTTGGTATCGATGGCGATATCAGATGGATTGCTAAATTGTTCTGCTTGAGTGCCCCGAATGCCAAAGGACTGTATGAAACCACCAGCGGTATCAAAAATGCTCAGGCGATTGTTAAAAGAGTCGCAGACGAAGACCTGATCCCAATCGTCCACGGCAACTGAGCGTGGAACGTTGAGCTGGCCGTCCTCACTCCCTTTTTGTCCAAACTGTTTGATCATTTGACCGCCCTTGCCAAATGCATATACTCGTGAAGCTCCATAATCGGCGAGATAGACGGAGTTTTTGCGATCGATGCCAAGGCCGGCCGGGATCTGGATCAATTGACCCGTCTGAGGACTCCTTTGCCCAAGGGACCTCAGCCACACTCCTGTCTCTGGTTGAAAAACCTGAATGCAGGCATTTGCAGAGTCGGATAGGTACAAAAGCCCTGACGAATCGATGGCCAAGCCAGCATGTCCAGCGTCCTTTGCCTGTACATTACGAAACTCGCGCAAAAATTGCCCCTGCCCGTCAAAGACCCTTATATATGGATCGGCGGCATCGCAGACAAAGAGGCGTCCTTTTTCATCAAAAGCCATACCCCCAGGTCTGGTCAGGCGACCGTATTTGGTGCGAGATTCTGATTCGGCGGCGTTATTTTTTGCCGGCTGGTGCTGCACGTCAAAAAGTAACCTGATGGTATTTGCTGGGTGCGAATGCTGACCGTCATATGCATAGACACTGATCTTGCGGCTTTGTGCACAGGCGACAGCGATCCTTTCATTACGCAGCGCGATTACGGCTGGCTCTTCGAGTCTGCGACCATTGGCTTGCTCGGTGATATTGCCCAGATGCGTCAAGAGTCGCGATTCCATGCGGCTGCTTGTTAGGGGCCGGATATAGTTTTCTGATGGAGTGGTGATCTCCATTTCTAAATCTTTGCTCGCTGCTTCTGTCTTGGCAAATTCGCCCCTGATAAACCTATCTTTTTCGCCGTCTACAGTAGTCTGCATTAGATTGCCACTAAACGAGTCACCGTCTTGTAGAGCAAAGCTTGTCTTTTGCGGAGCAAAGTCACCACTTTTGGACTTTGGCAGGTCCTCACTGAGCAGAGGCTCGAGTATGACTTGTCGTTGATCCGGTCTTATGTTTTCTCTAAAGTCTTTGACAAAGTCCAAGACCGAGCGAAATCTGTCACGAGCCTTTTTGCGCATCGCTCGCCCTACGGCCGAAGAAATACCTTCGTCGATCTTTGGGTCTACTAGATGCAGGGGAGTCTCTTGTTGGGAAATGATGCGGACGATGGTGGCGGCGATACCATCCGCGGTGAAGGGTGAAAGGCCGGACAGGGCTTCGTATGCTACAACTCCCAGACTAAAGATATCGGCTCTGTGATCGACGGATTTGGCATCCTGCAATTGCTCAGGCGAGACATAAGACAAAGTGCCCATCATGATGCCTGTCTTGGTCAGGTCTTTGTCCTCGTACTCAGCAGCACGGGCGATACCAAAATCTGTGAGCTTGACCTGACCGTCGTGCAGTATAAACACATTGTCGGGCTTGACGTCACGATGCACCACATTCATCGAGTGAGCAAAAGTAAGCGCTTCTCCTACTTGTCTGAGTACGCTGTACATCTCGCCTGCTGTAATCTTGCCGCCTCGTGTCTTAATGTATTTGCGCAGGCTCTCGCCATGCAAAAACTCCATCACATAAAAGCAGTCTTCGCCTTCGACCTGGATATCGAGTACATCGACAATATTTGGGTGCTGCAATTTTTGGACAGTATAGGCTTCGTTCTTGAAACGACTTTGAAACTCTTGCTGGCGCTCGCCAGCGATCTGATCGGTCAAGAGACGTTTGAGTGCTACAAGACGCCCCGAATCCGGGTGGATAGCACGGTACACGACACCCATGCCGCCACGGCCCAATTCTCCCAGGATTTCGTATCGACCGATCTTTGCGTCGGACACCTGAGTACAGAGCCTATTCGACTACAAACAATAGTTCGGTTTTGCCAAAGGTCAGACGATCACCGGCAGCTACCTGTCTCCGCTCGCTGAGGATATCTCCATTGAGGAGAGTTCCGTTGGTCGAGCCGAGATCCTCGACCCAGTAAGCCCCTTGCATCTGCAAGACCCAGGCATGGTGCCTGGACACGTAGTGATCGTTGGTGATCGAGATATTGTTGGTCTGATCCCTGCCGATCTTGCTGACGGACTGGTTGAGAGGATAACGCTCGTTTGTGAGCTTGTTAAAGAGAAATGCCGGTCTCATCGGTTACTGGTTGCTTCCGTTGTCTGAGCCGTCGTCCATAAACTTGACCACCACCACGGTGACGTTGTCAGGGGCGCCGCCGTCCAGCGTCTGCTTTACCAGTTCTTCGCATACTTTGTCCGGATCGGTAGCATCACGTGCTACTTCGCCGATCTGCTCGTCTCTCAGAACTGTCGGCAGTCCGTCGGAGCAGAGCACTACCCAATCATGGGTCAAGGTTTCGACAGGTGTGTGATCGACCTGGACGTTTTCTTCATGACCGAGGCAGCGGGTGATTAAGTTTTTGTAAGGGTTGATGCGGGCCTGCTCTTCGGTGAGGCGGCCAGCGCGGACCATTTCTTGTACAACCGAATGATCGTTGGTCAAGAGCTTGATCTTGCCATCGCGTACGAGATAAGCACGCGAGTCGCCCACGTGAGCTATCTGCATGTGATTGTCGTCGGATTGCACCGCGACCACCACTGTCGTGCCCATGCCTCTGACAGAGGAGTCCTCTTCGGCAGAGCTCCACACCGCATGATTGGCCTGACCAACAGTCTCGGCCAGCCATTTTTGGATGCCTGCGCTGTCAGTAGGAGGTGGGGATGCCTTCCATTGCTTTTCGACGGCTTCCATTGCCAGCTTGCTGGCTCTAGCGCCACCTACGGCTCCGCCCATCCCATCCGCGACCGCAAAGACGCGATTGTCGGGACTGACATAGTAATTGTCTTCGTTTCTCTGACGCTGGCAACCTGCATCAGTTCGTGCCGCGGCACGCCATTTCAGCATTGTTTATCTCCGTCTACCCTTTGACCTGGCGCTTTTGCTGCGATTGGCCAAACTCAATGGCTTTACTATTTGCCAAATAATAATTGCCACCATTACACCATTTCCAATCAAATAATACTCTGAAAATTGCAGAGCGATAGCGCTCTTGGCTAGTCCACAAAATATTATGGTCAGCAAAAACCACGCTGTGGCACACCACAGCAAGATTATTCTATTTTGACGTTGAGCTTTCAACTCTCGGTTCAAAAAATATAACTGGGTCTCCAAACGCCTATTTTCATCTTTCCGCCGAATCAGTTCTCTCTTGAGTTCTTCATCACCGATAACGCCTAAATCTGATTTACCCTTTTTTTGTCGTTTAGTGTCATCTTGTTCGCTAGATTTCTGATTGGGATTAAAGAGGCGCACGAGGCCTTCTTCAGAAAAGACACCTTTCTGTCCAAATAATTTGGCCTGGGTCAAATAGCCAAGAGCAAAGTAGGCTTGGGCAGGATTGGCCAGTGCCCAGCGTTTGACTGTGGGTTTGGCGGCTTCTACAAAGGAAAAGTTGGGATGTAAGCTCCGAGCGATGCCCTCGAGGCTGGAAGCGGTGCGCAAGAGATAGGCCAGGCTGGGCGGCAATTTGAGTGCCTTGTCGGAGGCTATGCGATCGATATCGTGCTCGAGATGGCTAAAATCCAGTTCTTTTATCTGCTTGCCCTTGTAATAGTCGATAAAGGGAGCGACGGCACGTTCGATAGAAACCTGGTGCGAGCCATCGCGCACGATGCCCAGGTTGACAAGATTGCGGACCAACTCTTGAGGATTGGTATTGATCACCGAAGCAATGCAGCCGAGGATAGACTCGCGCTGCAATTGCGATATCTCTGAGACCATGCCAAAGTCGTAGATGACAATGCGTCCATCCGGTCCGACTGCGAGGTTGCCGGGGTGCGGGTCGGCATGAAAAAAGCCATGGTTGAGCACCTGCTCCATATATCCTGCGACGAGATTGTTGCCGATAGCTACAGGATCTATGCCCTGAGCTGCAAGCTCTGCATACTTGTCGATCTTGGTGCCAGGTAAATATTCTAGCGTCAGGACGCGTCTGCCCGTGTGCTTCCAATAGACTCTGGGTATGCGGAGAGCCTGGTTTTCTTTGAGGATCAGGCGGATGCGATCGGCATTGCGTCCTTCCTTTATGTAATCGATCTCTTCAAAGAGAGTACGACCAAATTCGTCGGATAGAGCCTGCCACATGGCCCAGTCCGAATTGGGCCTGATGATGGGGCCGATGCGTGCTATAAAGCGCATGTAGCCGAGGTCTTGATAAAAGACCTCAGACAGGTCCGGGCGCTGTACCTTGACCACGACTGGCGTGCCGTCCTTGAGCCTGGCCCGGTGCACCTGGCCGATCGAGGCCGAGGCGATGGGAGTGGTCTCAAAATCTGTAAAGAGGACTTCGGGGAGCTCGCCCAGCTCGCGCTGGATTATGCCTCGGAGTATCTCGTAGTCAAAGGGGGGGACACGATCTTGCAGAGAGACCAATTCTTCGGCTAGTTCTTCGGAGATGATGTCCTTGCGGACCGACAAAAACTGTCCTAGTTTGATAAAAGTCGCCCCGAGATCTAAGAGCGCTTCTTTTATATGTCTAGCTCTGGCTCGTTTTTGGTCTGCTTGTGATTTGTTGCGGCTTTGAATGAGCCTATCCAGAGCTACGGCCGAGACCAGGTTGGAAAGAGTGGATAAGGTGTTCCAAAATCTCTGGTCTTTGAGCAAGCGCTTGAGCCGCACTGCTTGATCGGCCTGAACCGGATCGTATACCGCTTGTGCCCATGGTTCGAGCACTGCGGCCGAGGCAGTGGCAGACTCTTGTTCCAAGACGATCACCTAGACAGGCGATTTAGATTTGAGCTCGGCAATTTCGGCGCGCAAAGTGGCCATCTCGGCTCTAAGCTCATTGATCTCGGTTGAATCACCCAGGGCACCGAGGGAAAAATCAGCTACTTGGCGGCGGATTTTTTCTCTTACATGGCTCTCGAGAACATCCGAACGCTGCCAGATATTTTGAGTGCACTCGGAAACCATCTCTTTGACTTTATCTTTGGTTTCTTGAAAGCGTTCGCTGCCAGAGGACTTGGCTTCGCCGGCTCTCGCGGTAAAAGAATCGACGGCATCCTCGATTTTTTCTCGGGCCACTTCGAGTGAGGCGCTGGCCAAGAAGAAAAGTTTAATAAGGGGTCGAAGCACGTCTTTCACCTCTCTAGTTAAGGCATGATTATACACCAGGCTATTTACAAGAACCACGGCGGTGGCGTATTTTGGCAGTTTGTGTTTAAAAACTTAGTGATTGCAGCTCTTGAGAAGAGCTGAGGAGGATCTGTGACGGTGAGTGAGAGATACACCAGACCACAAGAAAATAGTATGGATAAGTTGGTCAGGACGGCAGCTCAAGCCAAACCTAAGCAAAAGAGACTCGACGCCGTCACTTTGATCTATTGCCCCCTGCACCTGGGCGGTCCGCACGCCGGCGTCAGCATGGGACCGACAGCGATGAAAGTGGCCAGGCTCTTGCATCGCGTACAAGGCCTCGGCTACAAGGTTGCAAAAGAAGTCGATATCAAAATCCCTGATGTACTGAGTTGGTGGGAGCGCAACAAACAGCGTGATTCTAACGAGGGGCGCTGCGTACCAGAAATAAAAGAAGTCTCTGAGGCTGTTGCCGAGGCCGTCAAATCGGCTATGGATGCTGGCACTATTGCCATCACTCTTGGTGGCGACCATGCTCTGGCCATTGGTAGCATCGCCGGTGCATCTGCCCACTACAGGGCTAAAAAGCAAGACTTTGGTCTGGTATGGTTTGATGCCCATGGCGATATCAACACGCCTGACACCTCGCCGTCGGGCAACGTGCATGGCATGCCCTTTGCCATCTCTCTGGGCAATGGCGACGAGCGCCTGACCCAGATCAATGGCTACAGCCCTAAAATCTCTCCTGAACGCTGCTCTTTGATCGGCATACGCGATCTCGATTCGGATGAAGAGGACCTGGTCCGTCGTTCTGGTGTTTTGCCGTTTACGATGCGTGATGTGGATGAGATCGGCATCATGAATATCATGAATCGTACTTTAAATAGCATTGGTTCCGTGGATGGCTTGCATGTATCTTTTGACCTCGATGTGATCGACCCTGATGTGGCTCCTGGAGTGAGTACAGACAGTCGCGGCGGCCTGAGCTATCGCGAAAGCCATCATGCTCTAGAATTGCTCGCCGACACAGGTTTGGTGCGCTCTATAGATATAGTGGAGCTCAATCCCGCTCGCGACGTGCGCAATCGCACTGCCGAACTGGCCGTAGAGCTCGTGCAATCGGCCTTAGGCAAAAACATTCTCTAGTCCTTCTTTTGCAATTAGCTTTTGGTCGAGACCCCATATGTGGGGTCTCGACATTGCTTTGATGGGGTACTATACTTACGTATGGTTGATACTTTTTATCCCTTACCCTTAGATCCAGGGCGAGCATGCAAAACGCAAAATCCTTACCAGCTAGACAAAAAGACGTCCTCTCCGCCATCGTGCAGTTATCTCAGGACAATGGCTATCCACCCACTCTGGCGCAGTTGGCTCAGTCGCTAGGCCTCAAAAACCGGATGACTGTCCATCAGCATGTCGCTGCTTTAAAAAAGAAAGGTTTGGTGCACTGGGAGCCGGGTCTCAATCGCTCTTTGAGAGTATTGCCCGAGGGCCTTGCCATGCTCGATATGGCTGATGAGTCTGCGCCGGCAGACGAGCTCGAGGCTCAGAGAGCGGGGCGTTTTGCTGCTGCAAGCTCGGTATCTCAATTTAAAGGCATACCGCTTGCAGGCAATATCGCTGCTGGTGCTCCGATCGATGCCATCGAGTCAGGCGACTTTTTAGAAATCGAAAATCGATACGTGCCGTCAGGCTGTTATGCCCTTAAGGTCAAGGGAGAGTCGATGATCGAGGATGGCATCTATGACGGTGACTTTGTCATAGTCAAGCCCAATCCTTCTCCAAAAAATGGCGAGATAGTAGTCGCCTTGATCGATGAGTCGGCTACGCTCAAGCGTTTTTACAAAGAGGGCGGTGGCTACCGTTTGCAGCCTGCAAACAGCTCTATGCAGCCGATCATGGTGGCAGCCGACGACCCTCTGATCATCCAGGGGACTGTCGTAGCTCTCTTTCGCAATCTGCATTGATACATACAGATCGCTAAGCAACCCTAGTCCAATCTAAACAGGTTTTTCATTACCTGCGGCATAGGCTTAGCAGTGTCTATTTCTATGGTTTTTTCTTGCTCGTATCTCACCATTCCTGGTTTTTCGCGGGCGAGTTTTTTGACATGCTTGCACTGAGTGTAGATTACTCTTACTTTGGTGCCATGCGTCGCTTTGGAGAGGCGGGCTGCAATGTCGGCTGCTTCGGTGATCGTCCTCTGAGGCGGTTCTTGCTTGGACGAGGGGATCTTGACCAATACATGCGCTCCGCCCTGGCCTAAAACGTGAAACCACAAATCATTTGGATGGCCTAGCTTAGATAAGAGGTAGTCGTTTTCGTTGCGATTGCGACCCACATATATGGTCCAGCCGTCACTTGATTGTACTGAGAGTACTTTGTGCCCACCAGCTTTGCGCGGACTCTGCTTCGGGTCTTTCAATTGGGTCTGCTTCTTGCCGACAAATTCGTCTTTCAATCTCCGCAAAGCATTGAGATCCTTTGCTTCTTCGATACTCTCATATCTTTCCATCATCAATATCTTGCGGTCTTGAGCTTCTTTGATAGATTTTGCTGCCGCGATGCTCTTGGCTCTTGCTCTGGCATATTGACGATAATATGATTGTGCGTTTTGAGCGGGTGTGCTGTCTGTATCGAGTGCGATTTCGATAGATTTTGCATCCATCTCGTCTCGATCTTCGACATAGTTTTGCGCCATGAGCATGGTCTGTCCAGGCGCTATTTGTGTCATATTGGCGAGTATAAGATCGCCCTTGATCTTGAGGAGATCGAGTGCCGATTGGCCTGGCAGATGATTGCTGGCGGAATCGATGCGACTCTGTAACCTGTCGATCTCTTGTTTTAGTTCGCTCAAGAGATGGTTGCGAGTTTGCTTATATAACTGCTCTGCCTCTAGGCGCCGGTAATAATCCTCGATTAGATCGTTAGCGCTCTTGTATCTGCGGATCGGCTTTTTATCGTCATATTGTGACCATCCAGTGAGAGAGTAGCCGCTTTGATCCTCATAGGCAAAATAGTCGGCTTGTAATAATTCTAGATTTTGCAGTTTGTTGACGGCTTGCCACAATCTTTGTGCCATCGGCTCCTGGCTTAGGCCATCTTGTGGAGAGTCCACCTTGCTGGCCTCTGCGAGCTCCTTGCTGAGGTGGCGACCTAGACCAGCATAGTTGGAGCTAAGCCAGGCCTGCACCATATCCGGTGTCATGCCCTCGATTGACTGCGCGGCCTCTAGCAGGTCTTTTTGCGATACAGTAAAAATATTGGGGCGGTCCTGCCCTGGCGGCCTGATATAGGGAGCATTGGCAGTGACTTCACGATGGCGGCTCATCTCTGCGGTGACTGCATGAGATGCAGCAAGTATGTTGCGGTCGGCCGATTTTTCCCAGACGATGAGATTGCTGTGCTTGCCCATAATCTCTGCGGTCAAGATTTTTATCGAGGGTGTGCCTACTTGGTCGAGGCAACTAAAGACAAAATCGGCAAAGCGCTCTCCAGGCTGCGATTCGACAGCGATGAGTGTTGCTCCGGTCAAATGTTTGCGCAAAAATTGGCAAAAGGGGGGTACTGTACGCGTATTGCCTTGTCTGGGAGTGTAGCGCTCAAAATTGACGCCTTGCTTGTTCTTTTTTGCGTCCAGCGAGGCCTTGTCCGTGTCGTTGCTTATCAGGCAAATGCGGCCGTGAGTAGCGTGGGCAGAGATAAAGAGTCCTAGCAATCTGTGCTTGTCGCGCAGGGCGATGATGATCTCGTCTCGTCCGAGTTGGTTGATGCCATCGACTCTTTTGCCCACGATCAGTGGCCTGGCTTCGTGCAGTACGGCTCTGATCGATAAGGCATCAAACGGTTGCATCGGTATTCCCTTTTGAGGTTTAATTAAGGACTTTAGCTAATTTAGCAAATAAAGGAGCCTATTATTTTGCTAGCGGATGCCGACCGCGAGACCAAACAGGTTGCCACAGGCAATCTCATCGTGCTGACTGGTCCATCCGGTGTTGGCAAGGGTACCATCGTGGCTCAACTATTTGAGAGGATGCCCGACCTGCGTCGCTCGGTCTCGATGACTACCAGGCCCCAGC